>Ga0210097_1000073_pt1 | contig 46965 bp, 47 predicted proteins | sample Joice_CattailNLA_2_FD_185521 | JGI IMG/M metagenome (GOLD analysis project Ga0210097, IMG submission 185521) | Wetland microbial communities from San Francisco Bay, California, USA, that impact long-term carbon sequestration - Joice_CattailNLA_D2... | ecosystem: Environmental > Aquatic > Marine...
CATGAATGGGTGAGCAATGCCTTCTTCGTGCCGGTAGATGCTTCCAGCCAGGCATGGCATTTCTTTGTGAACATGCCGTCGCCGGCCAGGTGTCCATTGGTGTGGGCTTGCGCGATATACCAGAGTTCGCGGCCCGTCATGTAGGGTTTGTTGAACGGGATATTATTTGTTTTCATATCTTATGCGTCCTCGTGCTCGGAACAGTGTGCCTTGAATGTATCTTCAATCATTTTTCAGGTGTTTTGGGAAAAACAAAATACTTGAACACAACAAATAGATACATGGCTAATACGATGATTGCCACCCCCTGAACCACTTGATGCGCATAACCAAGGCGGTCAACAAATATGACGAGGATAAGCAGATTGAGCACGTACCCCGATAAATGTGCTGCTACGTATCTTATCGCGGAATTGAACGCACTACCGCGATGGGAAAAAGACCAATTGCGGTGTCCGACAAAACCGATGGATGCGCCGAGCAGATATACCAAAGTCATGGCCTTCTTGGGCTCCACACCCAGATAGGTTATCAGCAAATAAACCACATACATTGCGAGGTTGGTCGCCACACCAACCAAGCCGTACCGGATCAATTGTCGCATGGAGTCGGAAAATTACGCTTCATGAAATTTGGTTCAACTGGTCATACGGTGATACACATCCTGCGATCGATCAAATGAAAATGCCAGTGAAGCGTAGAGATTGATCGCAGCAAGATTGGCCGCGGAAACCGAGCTTTTGATTTCGTGATGCCCCGCCTTGAATAGTTCTCCGCAAACCTCGCTCCACCAGTACTTCGATCTGCCCTTGCCGCGGTGCGCTTCTGATACCGCATGCAGTACCAGATTGTTATCGCTGTAAGCGATGAAACCGCCGAGTGTTCCGTGCCAATACAAACCATATACCTGCCGCGCGTCGAGCAATTGCCTCAACCAGTTATCGTATCGCAGGTCAGCCGCCGCTTTGGGCAAATTGAAATCCCGATGGAAACGACCATACACGAAAGCGCCATGACAGATTTCCAAAGCCTGACCGATATCGACATCCCTGGAAATATTCGCCTCCGGATGCCGCATCTCTCGCAGCCGGTTGGCGTCGCAACGGGGTTCTATCAGGGTGTCGCAGTAGTAAAAGCCATACTCGTGCAACAGACGTTTATCAGTCAACGGATCAACCTTCAGTGTGTAATGGCCCGCCGTTAGACAGGCGTGTTGCAGTGCTTGCTCTGAATATTCTGTCAGCTCCCAAGTGGGCATGCCAAAAGCCGCCGTGTCCCACGGGGTTGGTTTAATCATCGGGACTTCAGCCATCGAAAGTAGTCCGTCTGACGATATACAGCGGCCGCTTCTTGCTTTCGTCGAAGGCTTTGCCGAGATAGATTCCGATAATGCCCAGCATCGCGATGATAATGCCACCAATAAAATACATTGACACGATCAGGCTGTTCCAGCCGGGAATCGGTGAACCGTACAACAAGGCACGCATCAAAATATACATGCCGTAACTGAATGCCAATCCGGCCATGCCGAAACCGAATCGCACACCGATTCGCAATGGCTTGTCCGAATAGGCGATGATCGTTTCGGTGGCAAGTTTCCATAGTTTGGTAAAGTTATAAGTGGAATTGCCCTCGAATCGTTCGGCGTGTTCCACCGCTATGCTGGTAGTGGGGAACCCCAGCCACTGAACCAGCCCTCCGAAGAAGCGCAGCTGTTCGCCCATGCGTCGGAAGCTTGCCACCACTTTGCGAGACATGATGCGGAAATTGCCGCTTGCGCCATCGTATTCGATATCAGCCAGGTAGCTGAATAACCTGTAGAACAGCAGGGAAGTGATGCGCTTGAGCAGCGGGTCCTGCCGCGCGATACGTCGTGCCAGCACGATGTCGTAGCCTTCCTGGGCCTTGGCATAAAGGCGCGGGATCTCTTCGGGGCGATCCTGCAAGTCGCAATCCATCACCACTACCCAGTCACCCTGGCAGTGATCGATTCCTGCAGTGATGCCATAGTGCTGGCCGAAGTTGCGGCTGAACTGGATCCCGCGCACGCGCTTGTCGGCTGTTGCCAGTCGCTCTATGACCTGCCACGAATTGTCGCCGCCGCAGTCTTCGACCAATATGATCTCGAAGTCCGATGTAATGGGTTCCAGAGCGGCAACCAGTCTGCGATACAGTTCATCGAGGCAATTTTCGGCTTTGTAGACCGGAACAACGACTGAGATGATAGGCATTTTATTCATTCGTTAGCGTGACCGCCATGTTGGCTGTATTTCCTTTGGGTAATATGTTCCGATCGACAAGGGAAAGGGATCATACCAACCATCCAAGATATTCGCTCTCAAGAATCCTTCAAGAGGAGCACGAAACCGACTCGACTTCTTGACAAAGTACTGGAGATCGTAAGGTATGTCCTCCATCCGGCTTGTGCCGACGTATTCATAATCATCCCACCTCGGATCATTTGCCCAGGAAGGATAATCTCCCAAGGGTCCATGGCCGTACTGCAGCCAGGACAGCCCGGCCCTCCCGGGATGGATCACAAGATCCGGTGACCATTCAAAGAAGTAGTCAACCAGTTTATTCTTTTCACGCGTTCTGGCTATGAACCCGTCATTCAGGCCGACCACATCAAGCCATAATGCGCCACTGAAATAGGGTATTACGCCAGCATCTGCAAAAGCAATCCGAACGCTTTTGATTTGGGGGAATCGAGCTAGTGTTTTTGCTATGTGTAGTTCTTTTACCATGTAGAATTTATTGACTTGCATACTGTGCTTCGAGGTCAACCAGATCAATCGGTCATTAAATTTGAATATGTCTGCAGGCGCAAATACAAGCAAATATGCCACCATCAGGACGGGAAGTACAAATATTTTATGCTCCGAGATTGATTCAATAAAACCAAGTGCTTTGGCGACAGCCGGGGCGGCCAGCAAAATGACCATGGGCACGAGGGGATACAAGAACCGTCCGTAAACATCCATTAGCGTATTGATGTGAACAAAGAATAAACAATACGCAGCAGCGAAGGAAGCGCCGGTCAACGCCAGGATTTTATCCCGGCGTACTTCTGTACGTCTGGAAAAAAAGACAAGAAGCATGCCGAGAATTGCCAAGAGAAAAAGCAGTGCGTATTCGCTTATGAAATACTTGATACTCTGAAGCCCATCCGGACTGATAAATGATTGTCCGGATGCTTTTAAATAGAAAGGATTCGGAAGGAGCTGGCCGAAGTGAATATACTTCCAGGTCAGGTATGAACCTCCCAAAGCCAGCAGTACCAGAAGACCAATCATCAGGGGCATTAAGCTGGATTTATGCCGTGCTGAATCAATCAGAAAAGCGATTGCGATAATGGGGTACAAGAGTGCTGCTTCCGGGCGAAGCAGCATCGTAAGCAAAAGAAGGCAGCTAAAAATGACGGAATGCCTGGCTTGCTTCCGGTCAATAAAAATAATTCCCGAGATGAATGTGATCAGAAGGAAGAAAGCATAGATAACCGTTTCTAGCCCGACAAGACATAAAACCTCAGTCGCAGGCACAAGAAAAATAATGGCTGCAATCATGCCAGCTCCAGTAGCTGAACAGCCGTATTGGCGTCTGGCTACGGTAAATATGATTCCAGCCATACCGGCTACGCAGATGAAACTCAACACCCTTGTAACCAAAAGCGGGTCTAGACCGGCCTTGATGAATGGTGCCAATATGAGCACTAACAGGAAGTTGGTGTAGCCTTCTGTGGGAGGAAAACCTGGATTCCATGTGATCCCGTACCCCATGGCTAGGTTCTGAGCATAGCGATACGATATATATGCATCATCAAAAACAATATTCCAGTTTTGTACGGCTATGTTGATATACGCCAGGAGAACAGGGATGCCAAGGATCAATAATGACAGTGAGGGATGTCTCCTAACATTTCTTGGGTCTTCAGGAATAGTTATAGCGCTCAAATTCGCCGAACCTTTTGCATTTTTATGTTATCTGGTAGCTGTATCCAGCCAATTTCAATATGTGCTTGACGTACCGGTCAACTATCTCGCCGATCCCTATTCTACCCTTGGCGCGAAGGCGAAAAGTTGTTCGCATTTTCGATCTGTTCCGGATATCGTCGGAGAGCAATAGGCTTGCATTCTTAATATATTCTGCTCGTGACTTATACCAAAAATTTCTCAGATCAACCAGACTTATTGCCACGCCGATTGCAAACCGGATTCCGGGCTGAGTAGCAAGCTGACCGATGCTGAATGGCACGGTGATTCTGTACAATACCACCATTCAATTTCGCAAATATATATTTGGGATAGGCCGCCAGAGAAGTATTGGCTAATTGGAATCGTTAAGCATCAGCGGTCGGTTTGCCATGCAGATGACGAGCGATATTCAAGCAATTTTGATCCGGAGTGGCAATGCGAACGTGCTTTTGTCGATTAGCAAAAAAAGTTGGGCAACTTATCCGCTAATGCGGTTGGCTGGTGAATGAGATAAATAATACGGGTGTGGTTTGTGAACAATACAGCCAATGTTGATCAGAGTACGAAGTATGTGAATTCCAGCAGTGTGATGGGCTTGCTGGAAATAACGTTACTTGCGACGGCTGTTGCGGGAATATTGTATTTCGGCTACTTCCAGTTGGCACCATGGATATGGAGCAAGAATCAGCCATTCAGGCCGGAGGAAATTGTTGTCTGGCAACTTTTGTGGCTGGAAGACCGCGATGGTATTGAGTTGTATGCATTGTATGTCCTTATGTTTCTCGATCTTTTCCTGGTGTATTTCCTGGTTTCCAAACTGCACAAAGTCGCCGGGAGATATATCCGCTATTTTTATATTTTGCCGATTGCGGTGGCGTGCGCCTATTTCGGTACGATCGGTTTTAATCCGGCGATGAGCAATTTACACAATCGTTCCATGTCGGATATTTTCTCGCAGTCAATGACGGCAATATTCGTGATACTGCCTGTAATTGCGTCATTATATTTTCTACAGAAGCGATCGTTATATTGGACTTTATCAGTAGCTGCATTATTGTTGATACCGGTATGTTTCATTTCCACCGCGCCGATCGAGTGGTATGACTATTCCTTCATACTTGCGCCTTCATTGCGTCTGCTTCATGACGCCAGCGTTGCCGATGTGTATTTGCCATATGACCTAATGTTGTCCTTGCTTGGCATGGCTTGGATGAAACTTCAACTTGATTTGAATTCGTTTCAGATTGTCGCCCAAAGTGCCTATTACCTGCTGTTTCTGGGTATTTTTGCCTTCTCAATGCGATGGCTTCTTGATAGGCGGCTTTCTGTTTTTCTGCTGATCACATTGGTTCTTGTGCGCATTTATGCCGGGCCGTTCGATGCGGTTCACGCTTTTCAACTGACACCATTGCGTATCGATTTATGGTTTATCCTGCTGGTGCTGTTGTATTTCAAAGGCCCCTATCATTGGAGCTTGGGACTGTCCTGCGGACTGCTGCTGCTGCTTCACAAAAACTTTGGCATCATCTATACAGCCGCCTACATTCAGTTGTTGTTGACCCTGTGTGCAATCCAAGTAGATATGTATTCCGGCAAGCCATTCATGGCATTATTAAATTCGTTTGGCGCGTTGATCAAAAGGGGCCGTTATAACTTTGCTCTGATGCTGTTGGGCGCATGTGCACATTATCTGCTCTTCAAGGAAACGAATGTATCGGGCAATCTTAGTTTCGAAAGTTTGAGGATCAGCTTTACTAAAATCTCAGCCAATTCGTTTTACTGGTATGTTGTGATCATGTCAGGCATGACATTCACTCTTTTGTTGAAATTACGCACGAGGTTACCTCGCAACTATCAGGCCGCCGGTCTTTTTCTGGTCTATCTGACGATAGGAAATTCCCTCTATTTCTTCGGTCACAGCCATGAAAATGCAATTATCGTTCTGTCGTCCATACTGTTGCTGCAATTCTTTCTTTTGCTTGACCTTGCCGGTCGATACCTTGTCGATGGGCCTGGGGAGGCAGTAAATCCATTTGTCGGCGGAAACTTGGGGATAATCGTTTCCTTGGTTTTTATTGCCTCAGTCGTCGTCTGGTATGCGGACAACATCACACGTAAAGTTTCAATCCAGGCGAGCGATGTTGTCAAAGGCCAATTTATTTATCCTTCCGAGGTACCGCAGCGATACATCCTGAAAACGCTCGCTGAGGTCAGATCGGTCGCCGGCAACAATCCCAAAGTGTATTTCGTTGGCGACTATGATTTCCTGTTTGATTATTACGGTGGGTATGCGCCGGTCGGTTACTACAATCCGGTGTATGCCTGGATATCAAGAAGCGATTTCAACAATTTTTTGCAGGGATTGCTGGACCAGGGATACTATCTCGTGGTTGATAACGGCATCATAGGTGTGTTGTCAAACATTCGCTTTTCAAATACCAAAAGCATTAGGGATCGTTGGGTGGTTTGGAAATAACATAAACAAATCTCACCAAGCAGGATAGGATTTCCAACGTCGCATTTTGTTTTCTTGGCTAAGCGCAGCAATCTCGGGGAATAAAAATTCGGTAAAATAAAATGAGACAGTCAGCCTTATATCCCGACAAAAGACTACTCGTGCCCCTGTTGCTCGTGTTGACGAGCGCCATCCTTGCTGTTGGCGCATATCTCCAGGCATTAAACTACCCGTACTTTTCTGATGACGTATCCTATCTGCCCGGGAATGTGAAGTTGATCGGGCTACCCTTTACCGAACTGTGGCGTCTATTTGCCGATCCGTACAATTGTTGTAAAGAATTCCTCCCCTTAAGAGATTTTTCCTACTGGCTCGATATTCATCTATTCGGATTTACGCCCGCAGCATCCAGGGGACACAATATTGTTTTATATCTGCTCAGTTTGCCGCTGGTACATGTGGCTACATTGTCGATATGGAGATATTTCCGGCCTGCTGATATTGCCGGCGCGCCATGGGCAGCGGCGGCAGTAACCGCATTATTTGCATTGCATCCTGCACTGGTCGAGTCCGTGGTATGGATCAGCGGGCGGAAATACGTCCTTCCCAATCTGTTCGCAATGCTTGCAATTTGGCTGGCCGTCCGCGCCAAGTGTGAACAGGTGATTTCTGTGCCACATGCTGCCGCAACCATGGTTGCTTTTGCGGCGATGATGCTTTCGAAGACCTCGTATGTCGGCGTTGCTCCGCTTATCGCCTTGCTCTGGGTGTTGTTCTGGCTCGATGGTCCGGTTTCGGGCCGGCGCCGGTTCTTGTTGCTTTGGCCGCTTGCCATATTGTTATTGGCAGGACTCATGACCCTGATTTTTGTTTTCAAAAACCAAGGCTTTGATGCGATGCCGTTCTATTTTGGCATTGAAGCAATTACCCGGACATTCGCCGTACTCGGTTGGTTGGCCTTTCTTGCAATCAGCCTGGGAAGCCGGCACTTCTTGTACCCGGTGTTCGAGGATCCGAACCTTCCTTTTATGGTAGCTCTAGGTGTGGCCGTTATGGTAGCTGCTGCGATTAGCGGATTTCTGATGCTGCGCAAACGATCATTTGAAGGGTTCGCTCTGACTGCATTTTTCCTGTTGTGCATTCCCTATTTACAACTGATCCCCAACCATCCGCCCTCACTGGTTTCAGACCGCTATTTGGCGCTTGCCATCTGGCCGGCCATTATTCTGGTTGTTGCGCTGCTGTGGAGGCTGAAGCCCGCGGTCCGTGTCGTGGCTATCCTCTTCATTGCGTCCTGCTGGGGGTACCAAACCGTTGAGCGCGTGCTCGACTGGCGCAGCATGGAGACGCTGTATCGGGCGGACCTGCATAGCTACCCCGGATACTATATGCCGGCCATGTATGACATCAACAATGTGTTATTACCGCAAGGTTTGTATGCCGATGCGTATGCACTGTCTGATGATATCTCTCAGCCTGCGTTGCGAGCGGTCATGACTGAAGTGATCGGAGTCGACCAGGCGGTGCATGCCGCGCTGTCTTCGGGAGACCCCAGGGAGTCCATTTCCCTGCTTTGGCGCGCAGGCCCCGCTTACCAGCAACGTCCCGCCCAGGCAAACTGGAATTCGTCGATCCTGTTCTTCTATCGCAAAAACCTGGAAAAACTGGTTAGTGAATGGGAAGCGCTGACAACACGCTTCTCCGACGACGGGCCATTAAACTACAACGCGGGTTTATGGCTGATGAGTGTGAACAAGTCCAAACATGCGGTGGCACCATTCCGCGCTGCAACCGAATCACGTAACCTGCCCGAAAAGGCGCGCGGAGCCGCGTTCAAAAATCTTGGCTTGGCACTGATGAACTCGGGACGATACGCGGAAGCCGAAGCGCCGTTAAGCGCCGCGCTGCGACAGTCGCCGCCGGACTTCCGGGCATATTGTCTGCTCACAGCCGTGTATAAATTGACTGGACGGGCAGCGGATGCCGCCCGTGCCGAGACGGCATGTCGCGATCACGAAAATGCGGCGCGCGATCTGAATGACCACAGAATGGATGATTAGAGACTGGCGATGCTGAGACATTTGATTTCGTGGTTGCGCAACAATCCCGGTCTGTCACTGTTGTTGATGGTTTCGTTTGCCGTTTATGCGCCGAGCCTGAGCGGGGAATTCGTCATTGATGATATCCCGCAGGTCAGGGACAACCCATACATCAGGGATATTGGTTCCCTTCCGCGTTATTTCACCAAGGGACTCTGGGAAAACTCTTCGCTGGGCATCACCTCCGAGCAGCGCTATCTGCCCATGACCCTGGCACCCATGTTGCTCAACTATCAGCTGTGGGGAACCAATCCTTTCGGCTACCACCTGTTTTTGCTGTTGCTGCATCTGCTCAATGCCGCACTTGTGTATGTCCTGATACGCAACATAACGGGCGGTTCAGGGTGGAGTACCACGCTAGGCGCGGCGATCTTCACATTGCATCCGACCAAGGTCGGTTCAGTTGCATGGATCATAGGCGGGGTAGAGCCGCTGGTGACGTTTTTTCTGTTGGCCATGATGTTGGCCCACAGGGCGTATGGCACTGTCCAGTCGAACGGCAAGCGCTGGGGATATCTGGCTGTTTCGCTGATCTGCTTTCAATTTGCAGTGTGGAGCAAGGAAGTGGCGCTGGCGTTTCCACTGATCGTTGCGATACATGACCTAATCTTCTGGAAGAGGATAGATTGGCGCCCGCTGATCTTGCAGGTGCTGATCGTTGCCGGATATATGGTCACGCGCAGCGTTGTGTTGGGTGGCGCGGGTGTCACGGCAGGTATCGATCTCACGCAATTCTCCAGAGCGATCGATTTTGCCTTGGGTTATTGCGAAATGCTGGTGTTCCCCCTGCACATCCCGTTCTATGTATTGCCGCCCGAGCACGCGGTATCGACCGTGCTGGGCTGGGCCGGCGCGATCATCATCCTCGCACTGGCTGGATTGGGTTGGCATAGCTTTAATGCGCAGAGGAGAAAGGTTTTCGTATTCGCTATGCTCTGGACAATCGTGTCTTTCTGGCCGGCGATCCTGTTGATGTTCTACACCGCGGGTTTCTACTCGCCGCGATATCTGTATGTCCCGTCAGTGGGGTTGGCACTTTTTGTTGCCATATTGTATGACCAGCTGAATCTGCGTAATGCGCGCATCAAGCCTTACATAATGGTCGCCGGGGCACTCATCGTGACGGCTTATGTGTTCCTGGATAGTCGGGAAATCCCACACTGGCATGATAACGGTCAGCTTTACAAGAAAGTCGCGCAGGACGACCCTGAGCAAGCGGTAGGCTTTCTTGGCCTTGGCCAGTATTATTTCAACCATGAAGACTATGCCGCAGCGGAAAACAATTACCTGCTGGCCCTGCAGAAGACCAGGGATTCAAAATCCAGGGTGGATCCTTTGCTGGCACTCGGCACCATTAACGGGATCAACAACAAGTTGGACATAAGTGCAGCCTACTTTCAGCAGGCAGTTAAGATCGACCCGGAAAATTCGGAAGGCTGGTCGGGATTGGGAAACGTGGCATGGATGCGTGGGCAACTCGATCAGGCGATCGCGTATTACGAAAAGGCTTTGTCTATCCGCCCGAACAATTACGAAGCCGCAATGAATCTTGCACGGGCCTACGACAAAACCGGCCAGCATCAGCGTGCCGATTCGATCAGGCAAAAGGCATCTGCAGTTCGCAGGTAGAATGGCGGCGAAATCCAAATCGACTGGAACGATCCGGATATAAATTAGGGGCGTCTATGGAATTGACAGAGACCTGCGTTGAAACCACGTTGGTTTACGATGGCGACTTTATTCGCGTCCATAAGGATAGTGTGCGTTTGCCGGATGGTGCGGTGACAGGCCGTGAGTATATCAAGCATCCGGGTGCGGTAGCGGTATTGGCTCTGCTGGATACCGGCAATCTGATCATGGAACGGCAATTTCGTTATCCCCTGCACAGAGAATTCATCGAGTTGCCCGCTGGCAAAATCGATCATGGCGAGGACATTCTGGATTGTGCCAAGCGCGAGTTGCTTGAAGAAACCGGTTATGCGGCGCAGGAATGGATCCATCTCACTACTGCCTGGCCCTGTATCGGCTATGCGGACGAACGCATGGAATATTTTCTCGCACGCGGTTTGGTTCACCAGGGTAGCAAACTCGATGACGGTGAATTTCTGGAAGTGTTCGAGTTGTCTCTGTCTGATGCGATTGAATGGATCAGGCTGGGCAAGATCAACGATAGCAAAACGATCGTCGGGTTATTCTGGCTGGAAAAATACCTGAATGGCTGGAAGGGTTAGCGCCCTGTCCGCGAGGCTTGATAAATCAAAATATGATTGCGTGCCATATGTAGTACGCTCAGAAAGAGGAGAAAAATGTGGAAGACTTGAAAATCAACAATGATACTTTGTTCATTTTGCTGGGTGCGATCATGGTGTTGGCGATGCACGCAGGCTTTGCATTCCTGGAACTGGGCACGGTCCGCAAGAAAAACCAGGTGAATGCGCTGGTCAAGATTTTGACCGATTTTGCGATGTCAACACTGGCGTATTTCTTTATCGGCTATGTGATCGCTTACGGAACAAATTTCTTTACCGGCGCCGAGCAGCTTGCACAAAAAAGCGGATATGAATTGGTGAAATTTTTCTTTCTGCTGACATTTGCCGCGGCGATCCCGGCGATTGTTTCCGGCGGTATCGCCGAGCGCGCCAGATTCAATCCGCAAATGGCGGCGACATTTATGCTGGTCGGTTTCGTCTACCCGTTCTTTGAAGGGATCGCGTGGAATCATCATTACGGGTTTCAGGGTTGGTTGAATGCGACATTCGGCGCGGAGTTCCATGATTTCGCGGGTTCTGTTGTGGTGCATGCGGTGGGCGGTTGGATAGGGCTGGCGGCGGTGCTGCTGCTCGGTGCACGGCACGGTCGATACAACAAGGAGGGGCGCATCTCGGCGCATCCGCCCTCAAGCATTCCGTTCCTCGCGCTGGGTGCATGGATACTCACGGTGGGCTGGTTCGGATTCAATGTGATGTCGGCGCAAACAATCAACAACATCAGCGGACTGGTCGCGGTGAATTCGCTGATGGCCATGGTGGGCGGTACACTTGCCGCGCTTTGGATGGGAAAGAATGACCCCGGTTTCGTGCATAACGGCCCGTTGGCCGGGCTGGTGGCGATCTGCGCTGGTTCCGATCTGATGCACCCGATAGGCGCGTTGTTTGTCGGTGGGGTGGCTGGGGCTTTGTTTGTGGCGATGTTTACCCTGACACAAAACCGCTGGAAGATCGACGATGTGCTCGGAGTCTGGCCGCTGCATGGATTGTGCGGCGCGTGGGGCGGGATAGCGGCAGGGATTTTCGGACTCAAGGCCTTGGGAGGCATGGGGGGAGTGAGCTTCATGTCACAACTTTGCGGTACGTTGCTCGGGGTGCTGATTGCCTTTGCGGGGGGTTGTGCGGTGTATGGCATTTTGAAAATATCGGTCGGTATACGCTTGACCCCGGAGGAGGAATTTAACGGGACGGATTTGAGTGTCCATCAGATTACGGCAACGCCGGAGCGCGAGTCGGGCTGGTAGAGGCAAAAAAGATAAAGGCAACCCAAGCGGGTTGCCTTGATAGTAATCGCAGAAACTTTAATCAGTCCTTGATTGCTTCGATCTCCAATACCAGCTTTACGTCATCGCCTATGTTGGGCACTCCGTATTTGACGCCAAAATCGGAACGCTTGATATCCGCGCTCGCATCTGCACCGCATTCTTCTTTTTTGTTCATCGGATTGGCGCCACAGTTGAAAGCATCGATCGTGAATGTCACCGGCTTTGTGACGCCGGATATTGTCAGGTTGCCTTCAACGCTGGAAGGGGTATCACCCTTGAAATGGATCGCGGTGGATTTATAGGTGATGGTCGGGAATTCCGCTGCATTGAAAAAATCCGGCGATTTTAGATGATCGTCGCGTTTGACAAAGCCTGTGCTGACAGAAGCAGTCTCGATCGCAAGTTCCACCGAACCGGTTTTTGCCGCGCGGTCCAGGGTGACTTTGCCTGTGGTTTTGTCAAAACGGCCTTGCATGGTGGAAAAACCAAGATGGTTGATCCTGAAACGCGGGTAGGTGTGAAGCGGATCAATTGTGTAACTATCAGCGGCGAAGGCCGACAAAGGCAGCGCGATGGAGACAAGAATGGCGGCGAATACTGATTTGTGCATGTTCATTCCTTAAATATGATTGTTTAATATCAAACAAGTGTTTGATGGATGATCAGAATATCAAGCGCAATTGTTGCTGTAAAGGACATACCATAAATATAATTGTGCCCACTCGCTTTGACATCCGAGCGAAAATATTTTGCCTAACGGCTAAAACGGCACGTCCCCAGCCACCCGCCATGTCACATAGATCGCCGCACCTACCAGGGCGAAAGTCATGATCGAGAGCAGCAAAGCTCGGATTCGCACAGACTGGTTGGGTAGCGGCGCTATCTGGGCGAGAACAGGAATGGCTGCAAGTATAGGCAGAGCGTACCAGGGAAGTTCCGCACTAAGCACGCCGAGGCAACCGGTCAGTCCTGCAATAACCGCGAGCGGCAGAGTGAATGCGCGTCCGGTCGGGAGCGATTTGTTGCTGATCATCTGTATCAACAAATGTGCCGCGGCAGCTGATCCGAGCGCCAACCCGAATTGGCCGAGCAGGGCGGACGCGCCGACCAGTGCCGCTCCACCCGTGCCTATTCCTAGTGCAGTGGCTGCGCTAGCTGCACGCAGCGGTTCCTGGCTCGATAGTGTGTCCATTCCCCAAACCAGAATCGCGACATAAGCAGCGCATCCCGCGCCCCACAGCAGTGCAACCTGCGGCTCCTGGTTCTCAAGTATCCGCTGTACTGTCCAGATCGCGGCCGCACTTCCGAGTACCGGAAGCAGCCAAGCAAGCCAGCGTGATTGCAATACTGTGAACGTCAAAGCGAGCAAAGCGCTGATCCATCCCAAAAGAACGATTTTCCGGGCGGCAGTGAGCGGCTCAATGCTGAAACCACTGACAAGATAAACGGTGACCGCAAAACCGGCGATGATGGCAAGGCCGCTCAATCTGATACGCCGGAACAGTTCTACGGAAATCAGCGCAACCAAAAATGGGGCGGCACCGGCTTGTACTACAGGATTATTGAGCAGCTCTTGCAACTTAACCTCCGTTTGAACATCGAAGCGGTGCGAGTTTACCACCTGCGAAGAGACTCTTGAAACCGGCACTAAAGTTCCTTTGTTCAGACGCGTTGTGGGTCAAAATTTGCTCGTAATAGCGGATTACCTTTTAGCAGGACTCATCAAAGACATTGGTAAGGAGACGCCCTGAAAATTTATTGAATTTCTGATTCACACTTGCCCATTGTGACTATAATAACCAAGCAACAGGACACCTTGAGTTTCCACCGGAATTTTCGCTTCCAATTGAGTCGGAAGGCTTAGGAAGAGAGTGCTGTAAAGTTGAGTGTGTTCATGGAAGCAAAAATATGTACTTGGGCATGGCTGGCAATACGGGCATATGGCTCTTTCTTCAACCTCAAGAATAGTCAATGAATTTAATTCTTGGTTTAACAGACTTGTAGTTTCTCGCGGAGGCATTATGGCAACGAAGAAAAATGTATGGAAAATAGCGGCGACCGTTGTGGCTGCACTGATGCTGGCGGCCTGTTCCACTGAGGTCAAGCGGGTTGGTGTAAATGATGTAATAGACATTTCGGGTGCCTGGAACGACACCGATTCCCGCCTCGTGTCTGAGGAGATGATTCGCGATTCCCTCTCGGCCGGCTGGATCGATCGCTACAACTTGTCCCTGAAAAAGACTCCGGTGGTCATCATCGGCAATATTCGCAATCTTTCTCAGGAACACATCAATACCAACACATTTGTGAACGATCTTGAGCGCGCCTTTGTCAATTCCGGCCGTGTCGATGTGGTTGCATCCAAGAACGAGCGAGGCGACATACGCGAAGAGCGCGCGGATATGGATCTGAACGCAACGGAAGCCACGCGCAAGGCAATGGGCAAGGAAACCGGCGCGGATTACATGCTGATAGGTTCAATCAATACCATTGTCGATGCGGCTTCCAGCGAGCAGGTTCGTTTCTATCAGGTTGATCTCACATTGGTGAGCCTTGCCGACAATCGCAAAGTCTGGGTCGGCCAGAAAAAACTGAAGAAAGAAATCAAAAACGCTACGTTCCGCTAGCAGGAATGCCAATAACGAATAGCCACGCATCTGGTTGTGATTGGCAGAAGCGGCAATTCTTTTGGTTGCTGGCTTTGTTGGCGGTTTTTGTCCTTTCCGGTTGCGCTACATACAGTGTTGGTATCGCCACGGTTGAACAGCAAACCAGCAACCGCGATCTGGATGGTGCCCTCAAGTCGCTTGATAAATTGAAGCTGACCGGAACCGATCAGATGTTGTACTACCTCAACAAAGGCACGTTGCTCCATTATCAGGGAAACTATACCGCCTCCAATCAGCAGTTCGAATCGGCCAAGAGCTTGATGGATAAACTCAGTGCTATCAGCCTGTTGGAACAGACCGGCTCGATCATGGTGAATGACACGATGAAGTCTTACGAAGGCGTGCCCAACGAACAGTTGCTGATCTATGCGTTCGAGGAGCTCAACTATCTGCAGTCCGGCAATGTCGATGAGGCTGCGGTTGAAGCCAGGCAGTTCGACATAAAGCAGCGCCTGATTGCGGGAAAAGATCTTTCAGCGAAATATTTATACGGTGCATTCGTGCGTTATCTGAACGGCATGACATACGAAGAGGTCGGCGAGAAAGACTCGGCGCGTATCGATTACCGCAAGGCGGTCGATGGCTACAAGGCACAGAGCAGTTTTACGGGATTTGGTGTTCCGGCAGCGCTTAAAGCTGATCTGGACAGGCTCGAGAACCCGCAAACGAAATCTCGACCCGTTGCCGCAGGTAAATCGGCCGGCTCAAAAACACAATCTCCAGATGCGCGCAATAACGGCGAAGTGGTGTTTATCCTGAATGACGGACTGGGCCCGACGCTCGCCGAGAACATCGTGAGTGTTGCCAATCCCGATCCGCAGCATGGTACTGCGATCTTGAGTGTGGCCGTACCGAAGTTTGTTCAGCGCCCGGTTCCGGTGGCCCGTTTCGAAATAAGCGATGGTTCGGAGTCGGCAACTTCGGAATTGGTCGAGGATGTCAATGCCATCGCCAGAAAGAGTCTGGAAGACCGTCTGCCGGCCATAACTGCGCGGGCAGTGGCTAGAATGGTGGCGAAGAACGCCATGGCGAAAAAAATAAAAAATCAAAGCGAAAATGCCGGATCAGGCGCTCTGTTGTTGAGCATCGTGACTGATGTGGGTGCTATTGTGTCGGAACGCGCCGACACCAGAAGCTGGTCATTGTTGCCGGGGAATTTCCTGATGGCGCGCTTGGCATTGCCGTCTGGAACGCATGACCTCAAGGTTGCCTACTACGATCATTCCGGAAACGTCCTGGCCACGCGTAACTATGATGCGGTCAAGGTGATGGCAGGACGCAAAGTCTTCTTGTCCGATTATTTCCTCACCGTACATTGACTGCTACTTTTCGTTGCAATCCTGAATAACCGATAGATGGCCCAAAGGCGCACATCCATGTGTCATTTACTGTTGACCATGTCGATGATCGTCTGCCGCAACTCCTGCTTCAGGAGTTCATCGGCCTGGTTCAACGCGCGCTTGGCAGCGGTTGCTTTGTCCGGGGCGCTGCTCTTGACGTTCCAGCGCTTGGTGCCGCGCACTCGGCCGGTGGCCGCTTCCGACAAGCTGACTTCCAGAACTCCGCGCTGCCAATACCAGCCTGCCTGAAAACCCAGGTCATCCAGCACCATTCGCGCCTGCAATACAAAATCCGGATTCTGGCCGGTCTCGATCATGAAGCCGGCGTTGGCCAGCGCACCTGCGACCACTTCCTCGAGGCCGGGCGTTGAATCGGCGGAGACTTTCGGTGCGATGCTCACCCGCTTCAGCAGATCGTCGAGATCGCTCTGCAATTTCACGCTATTCCATTTCGATTCAGTTCCTCGCCCGGTGGGGTCCACTATTTGCAGTGATTTCTGCAAAGACTCGTGCTCCCGCTGGGTTTCCACGGCCTGGCTGGCCGCGGCGATCTTCAGGAACAGGTCGCTGCTTTTGCGGGACTGCTCGATATGGTCGGCGGTAGCCTCGTCCAGCTGGTCAATTTGCTGACGCAGACTTGCCGCTGCCTGCAAGCGCGGAAGGACTGCCAGCGCATAAAAATCTTTAGTGGTTGGATCTTGCCACAGCTCGGGGATCTGGATACCGCGTATGATCTGGTTGGTGCGCGTACTGATACTGCGCGAAGCCTGTTGTTCATACTTTGCCGCACCGGATGAATCGGATTTGGAACTCTGCACATCTTCACTGTTCGCAACTACCGCCACTTGGAATACTTTTGCCACGTCTGCGCGGGCCCGGTCCTTTGCTTCTTCCTGGGTGGATGCCTGCCCGCGACCGATCAAGTATTGCGCACTGTTGTACTGGGCGCTATCACCGGTAATCCAGTCGGGTGTGGTCGGTTTGCTGGCGCAGCCCAATAGGAGCGTGAACATAAATGCAATTGCGGCAAATGCAGAGAATTTCATTTTATCTCCTTGTGGCGCGAGACGGCGATTGCAGGGCCAGGCAGGACTTAAGCATATTGCGATTACCGTTGCCTGATCATGTCGGCCGCCAACTTTATCGTCAGGGCCGATAGGGCATAGTTTTTCTATGCTGTCCTTGGCGCATCATTTGTTCTCGTTTGCGACGCGGTCAAAAATATTGTCGGCACTGGATTCGATGTAACGCTTCAAGTCTTCGTTCATGTCCTTGGTTCCGGCCAGCGTGCTTTTTACCTGTTTCATGTCAAGTTCGACGATTGAATAAATGATGTTGGTCTTGGGATCTCGCCAACTGCCAATGACTTTGGCGCCGGCAAGGTTGACTTTGGTAAGGGCCTTTATCTGGCGGGAGACAGCTTCCTCGTTGGTATTTGCGCCACCGGCTTTGGCAGATGACATGTAGTCGTTGGTAACCACGTCCATATAGGAAGACAAGACCCGCGCCACTTCTGCGCGGGCACGGTCATCGGCAACGGATTTTTGCAGGGACATATCACCCATTGCGGAAGCCGAACCTACACCGTGGAACAAACGCCCGTCCTTTTCGCTGATGATATTGGTACCTTCATTGACCCAATCAGGAGCGCCCTTGATACCCAGATCGCTTTCTACTTTGGTCGTGCTGGAACAGGCCGAGATGGCCAGCAAAAGCAGCGCCATGGACAACAGACTTGTAACGGAACGGGATTTTGTCATGATTTTCTCCTGTTGGTTGGGGAAAACAATTAGAAGACTATTGCGAAGGAAAGTTGCAGTTGGTTGACGCGACTATCATAAGTGAAATGAATGGTTGCCGCAATGAGATGTATCGTGAGTTTTACTGCGGTTTGGTGGCGGATGGAGACTCCTTGGTTGTCGTAGGGGGCGTATTCGGACCAGGGGAAGACTGCGGGAAAAATGTGTCGTCGCTTTCTTCCTCATCGTATTTAGGACGCGGCGGGTTGCCATCGTAAACTTGGCTTAGACGACTAAGCAGGTAGGCATCCCGATAAAATACGTAAGGATCTATCATTGCTTCTTTCAAGACTTGCTCCTGGTCCAGGAGTTCTGCGCGCCGGCTGATACCCCTGAGCAGATAGGCCAGGTTGCGAGCTTGCATATCATTCATCTGATACATCGGACTCGTGTAGCCATCGACATACAAACCAGCGGTGTCACGTACCGTGCTGGGTCCGATGAGTGGCAATACGAGGTAGGGGCCGTTGCCAACGCCCCACTTGCCCAAAGTCTGGCCAAAATCCTCGTTATGTTTGTACAGCCCGCCGGTTGCCGCGACGTCGATCAATCCGAAAACACCGATCGTTGAATTCACCAATAAACGCATCCCGTCAGAGAAACCCTGCACCAGCTTGAGCTGGAAAAAATCGTTGGCGGTGACGGTGACATCATCAAGGTTGGAAAAGAAATTCGATACCATGATCCTGCCAGCCGTCGGCATCACCGCTTTGTATCCTCGTGCGAGAGGTTTGGCTATAGTCTTGTCGACAACGTCGTTGAATTGATAAATGCCGCGGTTGATAGGTTCCAGAGGGTCTGCCGGATTATTCGCATGGGTCGAGGCACAGCCTGTCAATCCGACGGCGGTGAACACGATGATGGCGCGTATGTCGTTCATTTTTATTTTTGCGGCAGTCAATTCGCGGCGATTATATTGGTCAGGAGCGGGTTGGGGCAAAACTGGCAATCAGCGCCGCTCGGGTGGTGCGAGCTCGCCGAGATGAAAACTGAAATTTCCGCTTGGACGCTCGTTAAAGTAATGTTCGAGGCTGAAACGCACCGGACGAAACGCAATTTCGTTCCACGGTATATCCGCTTCGCTGAACAGCCTGACTTCCAGGCTTTCCTGTCCGGGTCGGAAATCAAGATCGAGCAGCCTGGCGCGGAACATCAAATGCACTTGATTGATATAGGGCAGGCTGTACATCGAATACAAGTCAGCGATCTCTATGCGCGCATTGGCTTCCTCCAGCGTTTCGCGGGCGGCTGCCTCGGTGGTGGTTTCGCCGTTCTCCATGAATCCAGCCGGAAGAGTCCATAATCCATGTCGTGGTTCAATGGCGCGCCGGCACAGCAGAATTTTGTCCTGCCATTCCGGCATGGCGCCGACGATCAGTTTGGGGTTCTGGTAATGCACTTCCCCGCAAACCGTGCATACATACCGCTTGCGGTTGTCATCCGGCGGCACCCGCAGTTCGACCTGGCCTCCACACAAGCTGCAATATTTCATGGAATGATTATCTCTTATGGTTGGCGCGAATATAATCTGCTGATTCGCTATTGCGATTTGTCGTGCTGCAGGTTTGCCAGGGTGCCGGATTTCGGATAATTCAAGTCCAGCACTCGCTGAGCATCGTCGCGCAGTTTCGGCATACCCAAAGCATCATAGCCACGCACCAGTATCAGCAGTGCATCGTATACCGACGGCGTGTTCGGATATTCCGTCAACACTTCTTTGGCGCGATTCACCGCTGCTATGTTCGCGCCGCGGCGCAAGTAGTATCCGGCGACATGAATCTCATACTTGGCCAGCGCGTCGAGCAGGTATTGCATGCGCAATCTGGAATCGGGCGCATAACGGCTGGAAGGAAAGCGCGTTAGCAGATCCCTGAAAGCGGCAAATGATTCTTGTGCCGCTCTCGGGTCGCGTTCTGTGGGATCCTCTCCGAAGGTGATGCCGAACAGTCCTATGTCGGCATTGAAGTTGGCCAGTCCTTTTACGTAGTAGGCATAGTCAACATGCGGATTGTTTGGGTACTGCTTGATGAAACTATCGGCTGCAGCGACGGCAGATTCAGGCTCATTCTGGCGGTAATAGGAATAGGCGATCTCCAGTTGAGCCTGCTGAGCGTAGCGCCCGTAGGGATAGTGCGATTGCAGCGACTCGAACTGTTTGATGGCCCCTTCGTAGTCGCCATCGTCGAGTTTTTTCTTGGCGTCGCCAAACATTACCTCGGCTGACGCGGTTTTTGCCGAGCTGTCGGCATCAGGGCTTGAGCCGAACATACTGCAGGCGGTTAGCGTAAGTAACAGAAATACGGCTAAACTATGTCGCATGAAAAATCCAGAAAATGAATTGTATCATTATAGCGTAAACCCGCCGACCCTTCCCGCGCTGCATCTGACTGTTCCTGATGAATATGCCGGGCTGCGGCTCGACCAAGCTTTGGTCAGATTGTTCCCCGAGTATTCACGCAGCCGTTTACAGGAATGGATCACACGGCAACAAGTCAGGGTGGATGGGGAATTTGCCACGACCAAGCAAAAAGTCTGGGGTGGTGAAAAACTGGAGGTACTGCCGCAAACCCATCCTTCCGAACAGCCCTATCTGGCCGAAGACATTGCGCTCGACATTGTTTTTGAAGATGATGTATTGCTGGTGATCAACAAGCCGGTTGGAATGGTGGTGCATCCGGGCAGCGGCAACTGGGAGGGCACATTGCTCAATGCGCTGTTGCACTATGCATCGCAGTTGGAAGAAGTGCCGCGTGCCGGTATCGTGCACAGGCTGGACAAGGACACCAGTGGATTGATGGTGGTGGCCAAAACCGTAGCAGCGCAAACCTCGCTTGTGCGCCAGTTGGAAGCGCGCGGCGTGCAGCGCGAATATCTGGCCCTGGTACATGGCGAATTGTCGCGTGCAGGCAAGGTGGATGCACCGATCGGGCGGCACCCCAGCCAGCGCGTCAAGATGGCTGTGGTGGAGAGCGGTAAAGCTGCCGTCACCCACTACCGGATCGAGGAAAGGTTTCCGAGTTGCACACTGTTGCGCTGCAGTTTGGAAACCGGGCGCACCCACCAGATACGTGTCCATATGGCGCGTATCGGCCATCCGCTAGTGGGTGACAGCGTATATCTCAAAGGACCGCAAAAATGTGTGCCGCAATTGCGCGCATTGTTGAGCGGTTTCCCCCGTCAGGCTTTGCATGCAACACGACTGGCTCTGGATCATCCGGTCAGCGGTGAGAGGATGGAGTGGCAAGCCCCAATGCCGCAAGACATGCAGCAACTGTTGCAACAAATAAGGGCTGCAGTGAAAGATGCTGCCTGAACATTTGATCATCCCCGACTGGCCCGCCCCGGCGAATGTAAAATCCTTGCAGACCACTCGTGTCGGCGGAGTCAGCATCGCACCCTACGAGAGTCTCAATCTGGGCGACCATGTCGGCGATGCGCCACTGGCGGTCGAACGCAATCGCATGTTGCTCAACAACTTGCTGCCAAGTGAACCGGTGTGGCTTGAACAAGTGCATGGCACTATCGTCGCCAATGCAGACATGGCGGGTTGTTTGCCACAAGCCGATGCCTGTATCGCCCGGCATCCCTCGGCAGTGTGCGTGGTGATGACAGCGGATTGTCTGCCGGTATTGCTGTGCGATACTCACGGTAGCGTGGTGGGTGTGGCACATGCCGGCTGGAAAGGCCTCGCGGCCGGTGTGATCGAAGCCACAGTGGAAGAGATGGCTGTCGCGCCTCAGAACCTGATTGCATGGCTGGGCCCGGCGATCAGCCAGCAGGAATTTGAAGTCGGTGAAGAGGTGCGGGCCGCTTTTGTTGCCATGCAACCGCAATCTGCATTTGCATTCATTCCCGGGCAGATTGGCAAGTGGTATGCCGACCTTTACGCTTTGGCGCGCCTGCGTCTGAACGCGTTAGGCATCACCACGATTTGTGGCGGTGGTTATTGCACTTACCGAGAGCGCGAAAGATTCTTTTCCTATCGTCGCGATCGCACGACGGGGCGCATGGGCACGTTTATCTGGCTGGAATAAAGGATTTTCATAATTCATTGAAATAAAGCTAAAATGCAAAAAGCGGAATAAATCGCGGGGGCAGGGCGCATTGTAAAATCTATCGGTTGCTTTTGAAGGAGCTAGCGTGAATAAGGGGATTTTCCGGGTTGCGGTTTTATTGTGTGTATTTGGGTTCGTGGCTCAAGTGAATGCCGAGCCCGAAAATAATTCAAAACAGGCATCGCCAGATGAGAAGTTGATGCCTGAGACATCTTATGCAGCACCTTATCCATTTACTGCGGACGAGCTATGGGAAAAGATACTCAAGATTGCAGAACAACCTGAAGGTTATGTGACAAAAGATCAGGTGGACAAGATTTTTGGCACGAATTTGAAGCTGAATGAGGAATTCCTGAATCGGTATCACCAAAAGATTTACACGCTGATACGCGAAAAGGATTGGTATTTCAATATGAGCGTAGGTGACAACATACCTTCCCGCTCGCTGTTTTTCTTTAGCTGGGGGGACGAACCGGGAAAGCGCTCGGCAGAATTCACGCCGCCACCTCCACAAGGGATGTGCATCAATGTATACAAAATCAGGCCAGACCTTCAGAGGCGTGGATGGATGCTCAGACGGGAAATCAGGGGATCCAGCGAGCCGATAGACAGTGACACATACCGTTCAGGAGGCAAATACGGAGTTTTGAAAATCGAATTTCTGCCTTCCGACAATTGTTTGCGCACTATAAGGATCTCCGCCTCTCATGCTGAAGCCGAGCGATTGCCGATAGAGTGACCTTGATGCATTCATGAGCCATTCCGAATAGCGGCGCACGTTCCCGCCTTGTGCGATGTGCTGGATGATATAATCCGCGCCCTTGTTTTTTGAGTAACTCCCATGAGCGTACTGCTGTGGATTATCGTCGCCAGTTTAAGCGGCGGCGTTTTGAGCGTGATGTTTGCCGCAGCGTTTGCGCTCAACCCTCGTGCGCAGCGTTACCTCAATGCGATGGTGAGCTATGCCATCGGAGCGATGCTCGGCGCGGTTTTCCTCGATATCCTGCCCGAAGCGATCAAGCTGACGCCCGATGTCGCGATACTGAGCGGAACGGTATTGTTCGGTATCCTGCTGTTCTTCATCCTGGAGAAGCTGGTGCTATGGCGACACTGTCACATAGAACATTGCGAGGCGCACGAGCTGATCGAATCCGAGCAGGGCCATGACCACGGGCGCAGCGGAATGATGATTACGGTCGGCGACACTTTTCACAATTTCGTGGATGGTGTGATCATCGCGGCGGCCTTTCTGACTGACACGCATCTCGGTATCGTCACCGCGATTGCCATCATTGCGCATGAAATTCCGCAGGAAGTCGGCGATTTCGCGATCCTCCTGCATTCCGGATTTAGCAAGACCAGGGCATTCCAGCTGAATATTATTTCCAGCTTCGCATCCGTGGTTGGCGGCGTGTTGGGCTATTACACTTTGCAGACCATGCGGGCATGGACGCCGTCGCTGCTGGCATTGGCGGCGGCGAGCCTGCTTTACGTCTCGGTGGCGGACCTGATTCCGGGGCTGCACAAGCGCGCGCAGTTGCGCGATACGTTTGAGCAGGTCGGGCTGATCGCGATGGGGGTGTTGACTGTGGGGATGGTGGGTCACTGGTTGGCGGAGTAATCGCACTTGAATGATCAAAACTCTCCGCCGAGCATCGGCTTTGTCTCTCTCGGATGTCCAAAGGCCACTGTAGATTCAGAACACATCCTCACTCGCTTGCGCGCCGAGGGCTATCTGATCTCCCGAAGTTATCAGAATGCCGATCTCGTGGTGGTCAATACTTGCGGTTTCATAGACAGCGCGGTAGAAGAATCGCTGGATGCGATCGGCGAGGCGCTGGCCGAGAATGGCAAGGTGATCGTCACCGGCTGTCTTGGCGCAAAGGGTGGCGTAGTGAAACGGGCACATCCCAGCGTACTCGCTGTGACCGGCCCGCATGCCACCGAAGCAGTGATGGAGGCCGTGCATCTGCATCTGCCCAAACCGCATGACCCCTATATGGACCTGGTGCCTGCGCAGGGCATCCGCCTCACTCCCAAGCATTATGCCTACGTGAAGATCTCAGAAGGCTGCAATCACCGCTGCACTTTCTGCATCATTCCCAGCATGCGCGGCGATCTGGTCAGCCGTCCAGTCGGCGATGTAATGGAAGAAGCGCGCAGGCTGGTCAACGCGGGCGTGAAGGAATTGCTTGTGATCTCACAGGACACCAGCGCCTATGGTGTAGATGTGAAATACCGCACCGGCTTCTGGGGAGGCAAGCCGCTCAAGAGCCGCATGACAGAATTGGCAACCGCAATGGGAGAACTTGGCGCATGGGTGCGCCTGCATTATGTGTACCCGTATCCACATGTGGACGAGATTATTCCGCTGATGGCGCAGCGTAAGATACTGCCCTATCTGGATATCCCTTTCCAGCATGCCAGCCAGCGCATACTTAAACTGATGAAACGGCCGGCCAGCAGCGAGAACGTGCTGTCGCGCACCAAGCAATGGCGGGAGATCTGTCCAGACATCACGCTTCGTAGCACCTTCATAGTCGGTTTTCCCGGCGAGACCGAGGAAGAATTTGAAGAATTGCTGGCATTTCTGGAAGAGGCGCAACTGGATCGCGTCGGTGCTTTCGCCTATTCGCCGGTCGAAGGCGCGAAGTCCAACGAGTTTCCCGACCATATCCCACCCGAACTGCAGCAGGAGCGCCTTGCGAGGCTGATGCTGTTGCAGGAAGGGATCAGCGAACAACTTTTGAAGCGCAAGATCGGCAAGAAGATCACTGTACTGATTGATGAAGTGGACGAACAAGGGGCGATCGCGCGCAGTTTCGCTGACGCGCCGGAAATCGACGGCGTGGTGTACATATCCGGAAGTCAGGAACTGAATGTTGGTGATTTTGTTGAAGTGAAAGTCACCGATTCAGATGCCCACGATCTTTGGGCGGAATAGCCTAACCGCATATGCTCCTCTTGCGTATGCGGGGGAGGGTTGATTTCTTATTTGGATGGGTACGATGTACCGTTTGCGTCGCCCGGAAGGTTGTTAACCGGCGGTATCATGTCATTCGTTTTGCCCATGTCGAGTTGAAATTGTCTGCGTTCTTCGGGAGACATGTTTTTGAAGTTATCATGCATTTCCTTGCGGCGTGCCTCGCGTTCTTCCGGCGACATATTCTTCCATTGTTCGTTCAGCTTGTTACGGACTTGTTTGCGTTCTTCGGGGGACATATTATTCCAGTGTTCGCGTATTTCCTTGCGTTGCTCGGAAGTCATATTGTCCCATTCCTGCTGGTTCCGGAGGCGCTGTTCCGGTTTTGCACCCGGGCTGGTTGCAATTGGATTGTTCGCCGGCGCAACCATATCGGCAGCCATGGCATTCAGACTGAAAATAACGGAGATTACTGCAGCAACAAACCCATTCGAAATGTTGTACATTAACCCCCCTTGATATGGATAACGCCTTGCTTGGAATTAAGCAGATATTACGATTGGAATGTAATTTAAGTATTATTGCCAATCCCTAATATGTAAATATTTGTTTCAATCATTTGCACTTTCCCAACCACCTGTACGTTCTGTGTATCATGCTGCAATGACAAATCCGCACCGTATCTTGATTGTCGATGATGACGCCCGCTTGCGCGAGCTGTTGTTGCGTTATCTTTCCGAGCAGGGTTTTGAAGTCAAGGCGGTTGGCGATGGTAAAGCGCTGGACAAGGCATTGACTCTGAAGCGTTATCACTTGCTGGTGCTGGATCTGATGCTGCCCAATGAGGATGGGTTGGCGATCTTGCACCGGTTGCGCAGCGCGGACGAAAACGTGCCGGTGATCCTGCTTACCGCAAAAGGGGATGAGATCGATCGTATCGTCGGGCTGGAAATGGGAGCGGATGACTATCTCCCCAAGCCGTTCAATCCGCGCGAACTGGTGGCGCGTATCCACGCGGTTCTGCGCCGCAAAGGTTCACAACCCGTTGGAGCGCCGGATTCCGAGGAAAAGAGAGTCGTCTTCGGAGATTGTGAATTGAATCTTGCCACTCGTGTGCTGACAAAAGCCGGAACGCAGATTTCGTTGACTACCGGGGAGTTTGCGTTGCTCAAGGTTCTGGTGAGCCATCCTCGCCAGCCGCTTTCGCGCGACAAACTTATGGAGCTGGCGCGCGGGCGCGACCATGATCCGTTTGACCGTGCCATTGACGTGCAAGTCTCCCGATTGCGCAAGCTGGTCGAACCGGATCAAGCCAATCCGCGCTTCATACAGACGGTGTGGGGGCACGGCTATGTGTTTGTACCTGACGGGGCACGGGCTTGATAAACCGGCCAAGATCCCTCTTAGTACGCTCGTTTTTGTTGATCGTTGTGTTGCTTGTTCTTTCGATTGCCGCTTCCGTGGTGATTTTCCGCCATGCCCAGCGGGAGCAGCACGCGAAGCAGATGGCGCAACTGGTTGTGTCGGTAGTCAATCTCACGCGGGCTGCTGTGCTGTCTGCAGCACCGGAATGGCGCTCCGCACTTCTCGCCGAATTGGCCGGATCAGAGGGTCTGCGTTTGCAGATGGCAGAAGCTGGAGATGTGCTGAAGCCATTGCCAGCGTATCCGGAAGAAATGCGCTTGATGATGGAGAAGGTTCGTCAAAGTTTGGGTAGCGAGACGCGTTTTGCGGCGGAACGCAACGGCGAAGAAGCATTATGGGTGAGTTTTTTTATCGGGCATGAAGAATTCTGGATCGCGCTCCCCAAGGAGCGTGTCGAATATTCTGTCTATCAAATATTATTGCCATGGAGCGTACTGGTGTTTGTGCTCGCATTGCCAGGAGCATATTTCATTGCGCGCCAGGTTGCCCGGCCGCTGAAGCAGCTTGCCCAAGCTGCTCAGCAGGTGGGACAGGGAACAAGACCATATCCGTTGCCTGAAATAGGGGCGCAGGAAATCGTTACGGTATCGCGTGCATTCAACCAGATGTCCGCCGATCTTGCGGCCAATGAACGCGAGCGCGCGCTGGTGTTGGCGGGTATCTCGCATGACTTGCGCACCCCGTTAACACGGGTGCGGATCGCAGCCGAATTGAGCGCGGATGAATTGCTGCGTGAGGGGTTGGTTGCCGATGTGGAACAGATGGATGCAGTGATACAGCAATTTCTCGACTATGCGCGCCTTGACGAAACCGAAGCCGTGCAATCGACCGATCTCAAATCGCTGGTACAGGAAGTCTCACAGCAATTTTCAGGGCAGGCCCGATCGCTGTCTCTGGATTTGAATGAAGTTCCGGCACTTTCGCTCAGACCTTTGCTGATGAAGCGCGCACTCAGCAACCTGCTGGATAACGCCATCAAGTATGGCGGGGGCGAAATCACCGTGCATCTCAAACTGGAGAGCGACAAAGTTATACTGACAGTTGAAGATTACGGCTCTGGCATTCCCGTAGCGCAACGGGAAGACGTGAAAAGGCCGTTCGTACGTTTGGGGTCCGCCCGTAGCGACTCAACCGGATCGGGCTTGGGCTTGGCCATTGTCGAGCGGACGGCAAGACTGCATGAAGGTGAATTTATCCTTGCAGAGAATACGGCAGGAGGGCTGGTGGCAAAGCTGGTGCTTCCAATTCTTTGAAGTGCAGAATCGATAACAACTTTTAGCACTGAATCAACCCGTACCATCCTTTGCTGTCATGGGATGCAACGAATGGAAAAATCCTATGCGTTCGTGTTTTGATTGCTGCTGACTTCAATTTTGGCGATTTGTCCTTCCCACTTGTTCTGCATGGCGGATTCTTCATCGGAATGCATGCTTTCTTTGAAGTCTTTTACAGCACCGCCCAAATCGCTGCCGATGTTGCGCAGTTTTCTGGTGCCGAAGATCAGCGTGACCACCAGCAAAACGATCAGCCAGTGCCAGATACTCAGTGAACCCATGATTTCTCCTTAGTAGTAAAGTACGTGTGGAAGTCAGCTCAGATCGCCTGCCAGTGAATCGGATATCTGCGGCGGCACTTCCAATGCCCAGCGGTATTCAGGGTGGTCGATTCCTGCCCGAAGAATTGCACCCTGCTTGAGCGAGGAAATCATTTCCGGGGTGAGTTCAAAGCGTAGGAAGTGCACCGCCGCGGTCTTGTCTTCGGTTTCCCTGTCCATGTCTTCGTTGGCAACGGGATAGACCTTGCTGCATCCATCAACCTGGACCCAAACGGTCTTTTCGACACCAATCAGGCGTGCCAGCGCCGCACGGCGTTCTTCCACATCCTCGTATTCCACCATGAAAGTTGCCTTCCAGTTGTTGCCGTCGGGGATGAGGGGATTGTAGACATCCAGTTCCTGCTGGATGCCTTCCGCTTCGTAGATACGCTCCAGGCGCAACATCTCCTGCACCTGGTATTGCATCGTGAGCCTGTCCTCGAAATATAGCGTGGCATGCGGGCCTATGGCCAGCCTGCGGTTCGCTTTGTGATCCATGACCTTGTTACGGAACTCGGGCCGGACCGAGGCATATTTTTCCAGGGAATAGAGATCTTCGCGTTTCAACTTATTCATGGCAGATTCTTCTATGTCGGTTTCAATCATGCGCGAGACTCTTGTCGGTGAAGAGATAGTCGCGCAACTCCTTGTCGAAGCTGGGGTCGCGTCGCCGGATCCATTCCAGCACCATGGACGCGTGTTCTTTTTCCTCGTCGCGGTTATGGGCGAGTACCGCTTTCAACTCGGGATCGCTGCAGGCATCGACGCGCTGGTTGTACCAGTCCACCGCTTCAAGTTCCTCCATCAGGGAGACGATCGCGCGGTGCATATCGCGTGTTTCGACGCTGAGTTGTTCGACCGGTTCGTGGTAGCCTTCGTTTGACATTATATTCTCCTGTTTGATTCAGATTGCGTAAGCCTTGCGTAGCAGGGTGATCGGGTGTTCCGGCGCACGGCTATCCTTGAGGCCGTTCTCGATGTGGTGGCCCGCCATCGCACAGTCGCTGCCGTAATGTTGCGCCTCCGCTTTCTTCACGCGATCCACAACCGGCATCACGATTTTCATCGCCGAGTTGTGGAATTCCTTTTTCACGGCATAAGTGCCATCGTGGCCGGAACAGCGCTCGATGATTTCCACCGTGGTGTCGGGTACCAAAGACAAGGTTTCGCGGGTCTTCTGGCCGATGTTCTGCACGCGCTGGTGGCAGGCGGCATGATAAGCCACCTTGCCGAGAGGTTGTTTGAAGTCTGATTTGAGCTTTCCCTCCTTGTGGCGCAGCATCAGATATTCGAAGGGGTCGAAGAACGCGTCCTTCACCTTCTGCACGTCGGGATCGTTCGGGAACATCAGCGGCAGTTCCTGCTTGAACATCAGCACGCAGGAGGGAACCAGCGCGGTCAGATCCCAGCCTTCGTCGACAAGTTTGGCGAGCACTGGGATGTTGAATTCCTTGGCTTTAGCCACCGCTTCCAGATCACCCAGTTCCAGCTTGGGCATGCCGCAACAGCGTTCCTGTTCCGCCAGAGTCACAGGAATACCATTGTGTTCAAACACGGCGACGAAGTCTTCGCCAGGTCCCGGCTCGTTGCGATTCATGTAGCAAGTGGCGAACAGCGCGACCTTTCCTTTTGTTATTCCAGCCGGCCCTGCTTTGACAGAACTGCGATGTCCGGAATCGATATGTTTGGAAAGACGGCTGCGCAACGGATTGCTGTGGAATTCAGGCAGCCACGCATCTGCGTGTATGCCTGCAACTGCTTCAAGACCCTTGCGAGCTACGCCGATCTTGTTTACTGCATTTACCACCTGGGCGACTACAGGTATGCCCGCCAGACTGCCGACGGTATCGGTGCTGGTCAATATCCGGTCGCGCAATTTCACATCGCCATTTTTGTACTTCACCGCCTTGGCTCTGAGCATCAGATGCGGGAAATCCACATTCCACTCATGCGGCGGAACATAGGGACACTTGGTCATATAGCACAGATCGCAGAGATAGCAGTGGTCCACGACCTTGTCGTAATCTGCCTTTGCGATGCCATCCACTTCCAACGTCGGGGATTCATCCACCAGGTCGAAAAGCGTCGGAAAAGACTGGCAGAGGCTGACGCAACGGCGGCAACCGTGGCAGATATCGAAGACCCGTTCCATTTCCTTGAACAACGATTCCTCGTTATAAAAATCCGGACTCTTCCAGTCCAGGGGATGGCGGGTAGGGGCTTCAAGATTGCCTTCACGGGTAGTGGCGGCCATGACTTCGTCCTGTGTATTTATAAAATCGGAAAGAAACCGGCCGTGGAGAACACGGCCGGACCGGGGTTACGATTCAGGGTTCAGGCCTTGAACTCAGTAAGTGCTTTCTGATAACGGTTGGCGTGGGAACGCTCCGCCTTGGCCAATGTTTCGAACCAGTCGGCGACCTCATTGAAACCTTCCTCGCGAGCGGTCTTGGCCATACCAGGGTACATGTCGGTGTACTCGTGGGTCTCTCCGGCTACCGCGCTTTTCAGATTGTCCTGTGTGCCGCCGAACGGCAAGCCGGTGGCGGGGTCACCGCACTGCTCCAGATATTCCAGATGTCCGTGTGCATGGCCGGTCTCGCCTTCGGCGGTGGAACGGAACAATGCGGATACGTCGTTGTAGCCTTCTATGTCTGCCTTGCCTGCGAAATAAAGGTAACGGCGGTTGGCCATCGATTCGCCGGCGAAGGCATCCTTCAGGGATTGTTCGGTTTTGCTTCCTTTCAGTTTCATGATATTCACCTCATAGTTGGTTGTTGAAAAATAAAATTGACTGGCGATCAAGTGATCTTGAGTCATGGTTCACAGCATACTATCTTGGCTGCGTTATAAAAAGTAAATAATTTAGATGGTTTTCATTGACGATGTAGATAGAGATACACAAGCCATAAAAAGTTTCATTGATTAATTCTGCTCCGAAGTTCCCGGCGGCAATTTGTTTTTCAGGAACTTCGCCAAAGCTTCCATCGTTGGCGCGACGGGCGAGCGCTTGCGCCAAATCAGACCGATGATGCGCGATGCGCCCGGGGATGCAAGCGGGCGCAGCGCGACACGGGTGCCGACATCGTGGGATTGCATGCCTGCCAGCGCCGGGATCAATGTGACGCCGAGCCCCATGCCGACCATCTGTCGCAGAGTTTCCAGGCTGGTCGCGCGTATCTCTTCGTTATCGAGCCCCTCCAGTTGACAAGCTTCCAGAGCCTGTTTGCGCAGGCAGTGCCCTTCTTCAAGCAGGAACAGTCCGGCATGAACCAGCTCATCGATATGTATCTCTTGTTTGGCTGCGAGCGGATGGTCTGCAGGCACCGCCGCGAAAAACGGCTCGGAGAATAGCGGAACGGTTTCCATCGCGGGATTGTCATCCGGCAAGGGCAGGGCCAGCAGGCCCGCATCCAGTTTTCCTTCGTTCAAGTGGGCGAGCACATGCGGTGTCATTTCCTCGCGCAACAGCAGGCGCAATTTTGGGAACTGTTCATGCACCAGGGGCAGGGCATGGGGGAGGTAATACGGACCCAGCGTCGGGATAACACCAAGATGTACGGAGCGAACCATCGGATCTCTGGTTTGCTTTGAAAATTCGCAAATACGATTGGCTTCCTCGATGATGTGACGCGCTGAATCAACGATCTCGCGGCCGGCGGGCGTGAGCGTCACGGTTTTCAGGCTGCGATCGAAAAGCGCGACGCCGAGATAATCCTCCAGTTTCTTGATCTGTGTGGAAAGCGTCGACTGGCTGACAAAGCATGCCTCGGCTGCATGGCCGAAATGGCCTGCATCAGCCAGTGCTACTACATATCGTAATTCCTGAAGCGTCATTGTTTGCCTTAGATAAAATGGATTGTAAGTTTCCATACGATTCAACCGATAAATAAACCGGACAATATTCTGCAAGGATAGTCTAAGCGTGCTGATTAAAAATCATATGTGAACAAGGATTTGGAGAACCTCGCCAGCAAAGCAAGACTTGCAACGCAAACTGATGATTTCGCTTTTATTTCGTAGTCATTATCTACAAGTGCAATTGAAAATTCGAAATCGATTTACAAATTAGTATCCATTCTAAGTATAAGGGGACTTCCAGACAAAATTGATTCTTTCAATGATTGCAATTCATGGAATCTATAGCCATGGTGTCTTTAGCGCTAAGCCATTGTTTTGAGTCATGTCCGATACCCGATTGATTCCATCAATATTACCGATTCATACAATTCGTTAGATTAGGAATGGCATTTGGAATTTAATTCCCCCTGCTGATGTGATGGCAATAATTATGATTTCAAGTCATCGGCAACAACATACACGTCGGCAATAACATAAATACAGTAATACAGTTAAAGCACGAGAGTTGTTTCGGCGCCCGCTTGTACGGATGAAGGGGCTTATTCTACGAAATAGGAGAAAGATATGACTGACCTAGACAAGATGAGCAGGAGAGATTTTTTTACGATCAGCGGCAAGGCCGGCCTGGCGACCTTGATGGCGAGTGCGATGGGAACCAATCTGGGAATGGTGCAGGTTGCCGAAGCGGCAGTCGGGAAAAGCAAAGTCAGCCCGTTCCGTTTCGCCATTATTACAGACTCGCATCTGTACGATATCGATAACCACAAATTCGACGCTCAGCTGGCGGATGCGGTCGACAAGGTCATGAAAATGAATCCGCTTCCTGATTTCGTCGTTTATACCGGCGATATTGCCCAGAGCGGTACGGATTCCCAGTTGAAGAAGGGGATCAAGATTCTATCCAAACTGACGATGCCCCTCAAAGTCATCCCCGGCGAGCACGACTGGTATCTGGATATGGGAGCTGCATGGCGCGGTCATTTCGGCAGTCCGACCTGGTCTTTTGACCACAAGGGAGTGCATTTCATCGGGATGAACTCCATTCTGGTGCGGGATTTCTGGACCAAGGCCGGAATGTCTGCCGAAGAAAGGATGAGTACGTTGATGATGCTCGAAAGCCCGATCGCAGGACCCTGGGGTGTGCGGGAAGAACAGCTCGACTGGCTGAAGAAGGATGTGAAGAAGCTTTCATCCGATACACCGATCGTTGTATTTACCCATTCACCCCTGTGGGACTATTACCCGCGCTGGAATTTTCAGACCGAAGACGCACCGGAGATCCGCGGCATCCTGAAGAAATTCGAGCGCGTGATGGCATTCCACGGCCATGTGCACCAAACGATCTACAACAAAATCGGCAATATGTCCTCAATCGGAACGATCTCCACCTCCTGGCCATGGCCATACCCGGATGTCAAACTGGCCTATCCCTGGTCGCAAATGCTCCGTTCGGATCCAGCCAACTTTACCGATGGCGAAGGTGCCCAGCACATCGACCTGGAACATGGATTCAAGGGCGTGATGCAGTATGACCCGTTCGGGGATATGTTGACCCCGACCATGAAAAACGGCTTCAAAATCTAAGGAGGGAAGAGAGATGAAACTGAATAAGATAAATACGTCTGTGGGATATGTTGTTGCGGGTTTGATTGTCTCGGTTGCCTTTCTGGGGTTGTTTGCATCCAATTCCGCGATGGCGAGAGAGCCGTACGACAAAGCCGAGCTTGCCGATATGCAGAAGCAGTTGCTGGAAGCAGTGAACCAGGGATACGAGCTTTGGCACGGCAGCAAGGATTCGATGTCTACCAATGGCTTGGCTTGCGGCAACTGCCATCCCGATGCAGCCGCGACCAATCCGCAAACCTTCCCCAAGTTCCAGGCTGATCTGGGCAAGGTCGCTCCAATGCGGGACATGATCAATTGGTGCATCACGGTCGTGCAGGGCGGACAAGCACTGGATGCCGAAAGCCCGGAAATGGTCGCGATGGAGGCCTATGCATTCAACATGCATCGCGGTCAGAAAATCGATCCCGGTTTGCAGACCAGGCAGACTCCGCCAGACGTGGTAAAAGGCGGACGCGGCTATCCATGGAAGGGCTCCGGTGTCGGTTACGACAAGGGTTCCAAGGAATACCCCGTTCCCGGCCCAAACCAAAAATAGTAAATACACAAGAATGTTGATTTACGCGATTTGATCCGTTCATGGTTTAGCAACTTGCCGTGAACGGATCAATCTTTATCAATAACTTTAGTACATCGTTGCTCGAAATTTGAGACTGACAGTCTGTTCAACTGTGCTTATTTTTGCTATTGGCTCTCCAACTGAAAAATTATTGCAGCCAATTTGGCCCGCATGCCTCTTGTAAAGCAAAGAAACTATGGATGGAGCAATGAAGACAAAAAGATATTTGATTGCGCTGTTGCTGGGCAGTTCATCGCTATACCTGCCCGCATGGGCCGGACAGACTTGCGATAAATCCTTTCCGATGTCGGCTCCGGTCGAGCGTTTCACGGACAACGGCGATGGCACGCTTTACGATCTCGAACCGGATCTGACCTGGATGCGTTGCTCGCTGGGCCAGGAATGGACAGGCAAGACCTGTACCGGCACAGCGGCCACTTATACCTGGCAATCCGCACAAGATGCCGCGAACAAACTTAACCAAGGCGGCGGTTTTGCGAATCGTCATGATTGGCGCGTGCCGAAAATCGCGGAATTGGCATCGATTGCCGAGCGCCAGTGTTCGAACCCCCGGATCAATCTGACGCTGTTCCCTGCCACGCCCCCGGCCTACTACTGGACCATTACGATGCGACCCCGATCAATGCCGGACGACCCTAATGCCTACGCGATCAGTTTTGGCTCGGAAGGCCCAAAGCACATCAGCAAGGAGGAAATGTTGAACGTTCGTCTGGTAAGCGGGGGGGTGCCCAGAAAGAATGACTTTTTGGGAAATGGCGGGAACTAGTCGGTCTTGAAGAATTCCACCGCCTCCGCCTCTTCTCTTGTTCGCCTCATCGGCGGCAGGCTTTGCCAGATGCGCTTGCCGTAAGATTTTGTTATCAAGCGCGGATCGCAGATCATCAGCACGCCGCGATCGGTTTCGTCGCGTATCAATCTTCCTGCACCCTGTTTCAATGTGATGATGGCGCGTGGCAACTGGTATTCCATGAACGCGTTGTGCCCCTGTTTGTTGAGTTGCGCGATGCGCGCCGCCAGCACCGGATCGTCGGGCGGGGCGAACGGCAGCTTGTCTATGATCACCAGCGACAAGGCCTCGCCGCGCACATCCACGCCTTCCCAAAATGACTGGCTGCCAAGCAGCACTGCGTTGCCGTGGCCGCGGAAACGCGTCAGCAACTCGCTGCGCGATCCTTCGCCCTGCAGCATCAGAGGATAGTCCCAGCCGCGACGGTCGAACTCGGCCTGCAAAATTTCATGCGCGCGCTGCATCGCGCGCAGACTGGTGAACAACAAAAATGCGCGGCCCTTGCTTGCTTCGATCAGCGGCAGCGCAGCCTGCACCACTGCCTCAGTGTAGCCTTCACTGTTCGGTTCCGGAAGATTGGTCGGCACATACAGCAGAGCATGTTCGGCGAAATTGAACGGGCTGTCCCAACATGCTGTCCTGGCTTTTAGCAAACCCATCTCGCCTTGGTAGTGTGAAAAATCCTGCTTCACCGCGAGCGTGGCGGAAGTGAATATCCAGGCGCGCGCGCTGCCGACTATCTGCTTTTCGAAAATCTCCGCAATCGATAGAGGCGTGCTGTTGAGTTGCAACGAATGATGGAACACTTCCAGCCAGCGCACCTGTCCCGGCTCGTCGCCGTTCTGCCAATGCTTGAGTTGGCGCGACAGGGCTTGCGTGCGGTGCCAGCAATTCTCCAGCCCTTCGCTGCGTTCCGCCTGTTTTTCCAGCATGCCGGTGAGTTGCGCCAGCTTTTCTTCCAATGTTTTCAGCGCTGGCGCGAATTCCTTGAAATCCTTTGTGGCAACAGCAGGCATGCGTCCTTCCTTCTTGAACACCAGCCGCAGGTCCCGCGCGGCCTTGTCCAGTTCGTCGCAGGCTTTCGGTAGCGGCGCAAAATCCTTGGCCCCGGCCGCCGCCTCGATGCGCGTGTCGCGCGCGAGGTCGAGCAACAGCGTGGTGGACAGCGTCTCGCCGAAGAACAGGCTGGCGGTCTCGGGCAATTGGTGCGCCTCGTCGAAGATCACCGTGTTGCAGGCAGGAAGCAATTCCGCCACGCCCTCGTCGCGCAGCATCACGTCGGCGAAGAACAGGTGATGGTTCACCACCACGACGTCCGCCTCCATGGCGTCTTTGCGCGCCTTGAGTACGAAACATTCCTTGTGGTTGGGACATTCCTGGCCTAGGCAGTTGTCGCGCGTCGAGGTCACCTGCATCCAGATCGGCGCGTTCTCCGGCACATCGGCCAGGCCGCTCTTGTCGCCGGAATCGCTGACCTTGGCATAGCTCCTGATCTTGCCCAGATGCCTGATGTCCTCGCGTGTCTTGAACATGCCATCCGTCTCCGTACGAGCCAGATGGTAGTGGCACACATAGTTTGCACGTCCCTTTAGCAAAGCCACCGTCACCGGTGCCTTCAGCGCATCGCGCACCATCGGCAAATCTTTCTGGAACAACTGGTCCTGCAGGTTCTTCGTGCCGGTCGAGATGATCACCTTGCCGCCCGCGAGCAACGCGGGCACCAGATAGGCAAACGTTTTGCCGGTGCCGGTGCCGGCCTCGACCACCAGTATCTCGTTGTTGCGTATCGCATCATTCACGGCCAGCGCCATCTCGCGCTGCTGCGCGCGCGGGCGGAACGACACGACTTCGGCGGCAAGCGGACTTTGTTCGGAAAAGAAGCGTTCGACTTCGGTGGACACGGTAGGCGTGGGAATGGCTGGGCTGAAAGGGAGGTTAGTTAATTGCTGATACCGGCGTTATAGTGCGGACATGATTTTACGCGAGGGTGCACTGTAAGGGTGGAGATTTCTATATCTGGGTGCACGCCGGAATCAAATCGCAGACGAGCGCCATGGTTACTTCACATTAAAAACTAACGAACAAGGGAATTACAATGTCCAGCATCGCAATCATCGTCGTCGCACTCATTGCGCTACTGCATGTGTTTTTCCTGGCGCATGAAATGCTCCTGTGGGACAAACCCGCCGGGCTGCATAGCTTCAGACAGACTCAGGAGAAAATGACGGCTTCGAATGTACAGGCTGCCATCGGCTTGGAGCTGGTCTTGCTGCCATGAAAACCAATGCTGTATTCTTGTCGATAACATTTTCCAGAGGTTAACTTATGGAATCCCCGCCCGATATCCTCAATGTCGCCCACGTCATCCAACAGGCCGTTGCCCCGGTCTTCCTGCTGACCGGTGTCGGCGCGATCCTCAACGTGCTCTCCAGTCGCTTGAGCCGGGTGGTGGACCGTTTTCGCGTGTTGGACAAGATCGATGATAGCGAACGGGGCAAGTACGCAATCGAAATTGCCATGTTGTTTCGCAGGTCTCGGTGGATCAACTGGGCGATCAGCCTATGTACCTTGTGCGCGTTATTTGTCTGCATCGTGATCGCGTCACTTTTCATCGGGTCTGAATTGGGCAAGGACACTTCGAACATGATCGCAGGGCTCTTCGTTGTTGCAATGCTCTCCTTGACTGCCGCGCTATTGTGCTTCCTGCGTGAGATCGCGTTGGCCAAGGGCAGCATTAGCTTGCGTAAACTCTAGTTGGGCGCAGCAAAATGAACGCCGCGAAATATCCGGGTCTGCCATGTTGCGCTATTTGATTGCATGGCTTGTCATGTTGATCGTCTCTGTCGCAAACGGAGCAGTGCGGGATTTCACCTATGGAAAATACATATCCGAACTGCATGCCCACCAGCTTTCCACATTGAGCGGGATGGTATTGCTGGGTGCGGTGATCTTTTCTTTCGTTCATCTTTGGCCGCCGGCTTCGGCGCGACAGGCGATGTTCATCGGGTTGATCTGGACGCTGTTTACCGTGGCGTTCGAGTTCATATTTTTCCACTTTGTCGCGGGACGTCCGTGGGCGGAATTGCTGGCCAACTATGACTTGCTTCATGGCCGTATCTGGGTGTTGCTGTTGGCCTGGATCGCACTTGCGCCTTATCTCTTCCATCGCTTGCGGGAACGTGCGGAATAACAGGGCAAGTGTCATGCAGATTTATGTGGATGCCGATGCGTGCCCGAAAGTGATCAAGGACATCCTGTTTCGCGTGGCGGACAGGTTGCAGATCCGGCTCACGCTGGTGGCTAACAAGTTGCTTTACTGTCCTCCTGCGCCGTATATCCGCGCATTGCAGGTGCCGGCCGGTTTTGATGTCGCCGACAACAAGATCGCGCAACTGGTCGAGTCGGGCGATCTGGTGATCACAGCAGATATCCCGCTGGCCGCAGATGTGATCGCGCGGGGCGGCCATGCATTGAATCCGCGCGGAGAGTTTTATACCAAAGACAATATCCAAGAGCGGTTGACGATGCGCAATTTCATGGACAGTCTGCGCGGCAGCGGCGTGGAAACAGGCGGCCCGCCGGCGTTGAGCCAGCGCGACCGCCAGACATTTGCGAATAAATTGGACAGGTTCCTGGCCAAACGTGCACCCGATGCCGCGAACTCAATGTGAGTCTGCAGACACTTGTGTTCATTAACCTTGTATTCATCCCGAGCCTGGCTCAAGATAACCATGTACAAATGATTCAATAGGAGGTGCCATGATTTATCTTTCACGAATTTCAATAATTGTCCTTTCGCTTCTATTGCTCAGCGCGTGCAACACTGTCAAGGTGGGACGGGATTTCGACGTGGGGGTATTTGCAGCCAAGCTTGAGCAGGGAGTTACCACCAAAGAATCAGTTCGATCCTGGCTTGGTGAACCCACCAGCGTGGGAGTCAGCCTGGCTACTGATGGTACGAAGTATGACGAGTGGGACTATTACTATGCCGAAGGCGAGCTGACCGATATGAGCACCGCCAAAGTGAAGATACTTCAGATTAAGTTTGACAAGGCGGGAACGGTGCGCAGTTACAACTGGTCGGTATCCAAGCAATAAAAATCAATAGTTGAGCAGGATTTGGCCTGCTCAACTATTTGCGCTATAAATACGCGCGTTTCATGAGTGCGTGTATATTGTTGCTACGGTGCTGATGCAACGAAGTTCAGAAATTGCCCGGTGTTTGCTAAGGGCGGATGTATTCAGAGCCTTCTTTTTGCTTTTTCATGAGTTCAACTACTCCGGACGGGACATAACTGGTATTCGGAAGCATGTCATCCGCCGTCAATTTCATGTTCTTCATCGTGTTCTGGCAAGCTACTATTTCTATCCCCGCCTTCTTGGACTCGTCTATCCGGTTTGCAACCACGGAATCCAGCTTTAGCATGCCTATTCCGGGACCGTAAGTGACGATTTCGATAGCAACCTTGTCCGCACCATATGCTTGTTGCACGTTTTTCGCATTGTTGAGTGCCAGATTCCATTTGCCGGTATCCGCATCGCTGACCTGAATTACCAATTTTTCTTTGGCAGTGGGCATGTCAGTTGCAGCAACGTTGAGTGACGCAAGAGAAAGTGGTAGTACAAATGCGGCGGCCAATATATTGATATATTTCATTTCATATTCTCCTTTTTGGTTGAGTTATAAAAACTGTTACTGCTTGCAAAACTATATCCCAAAACTGGCTGGTGGTGTGATGAAGATGGCTCCCGGTGAACTTGGGTAAAAAGAGCTTGTCTTTAGCTAACTGGCCGAATTTTTAATGCTGTTGTTATCGCATAAATCAGCGGAGTTCTTTGCCTAGTGTTTTGCTGATTTGGGTAGTATGGCCCGGTATGGTGAAGTGGCGTATGCTTTGCGCATCTGTACTTATTTCCAACGAGTTACAAGAGGAATATAAAATGAAAAGGATATTGCGCAGCCCGTTTGGCTTATTAGCGTTTATGGCCATGCTGATGACCGCATGCGCATCGACACAATTGACCTCTGTGTGGAAAGATCCCTCATACCAGTCTCGTCCCGCCAAGATCATGGTGATCGGGTTGGCCAAGAACCCGGTCAACAGAAGGCTTTTTGAGGATGAGTTCGTCAGGCAGATCAAATCCCACGGTACAGATGCTATCGCCAGCTATACCGTTATTCCCGACAAACAGCAGGGTGACGAGAAGGAAGTCGCGAAAAAAGTGGCGGAACTGGGAGCGGATACCGTGCTGATCACGAGACTGGTAAGCAAAAAAGTCGTGCAGGTTTATGTGCCGGGCACAGTCTATTATCCCCCGCCTTATTATGGCCGCTGGCCCGACTATTACGGGTATGGATATCGGTACATGTACACGCCGGGTTATATCGCCAATGACGAATTTGCGGTCGTTGAAACCAATCTGTATGAAGCAAAGAGTGACAAGCTGATCTGGGCGGCAACATCGGAAACGGGAATAAATGACTCGGACCCAAATCTGATCCAGAATTACATCACTGTCATGGTTGACAACATGATCGGGCAGGGATTGCTGGGAAAATAAATTTCTGATTTTGCCCCAAATCCCAAATTGCAATTCTAGTGGTGAATTTCAGCGCATCCTTTGAATGATGGTAGGCTTCTCATATTCAGCTTGCGATATTTGGAGCGCATTTGACAAAAGCCATATTACAGGTTCAAGGTGCGAGTGCGCGGCAAGATATGTCGGGGTGCGCATGCAGCCAGGATGTGCCAGGGCGGCTACGCATGTCTTGGAAAATGTCTGAATATGAATAACTATGATTTCGTCAGGCAACTTGCCCATGGTATCCGGACATCCATGGCTGCCTGAATATTTTTTGATATTACCTGTATATGGATATTGCCTCGAATATTACCGACACGCAGATCGTTATGCCCGCTTACTTCATAAGCGCGGGGATCATGCTGTACACCGCGATACATGCGGCCATGATGAGGTTCGTGGGTCGCCAGACGACACTTTACCTGGCGTTTGCGGTAATGTGTTTTTGCGCGGCGGGATACCAATTGACCGCGGCCGGATATTACTTGTCCAATAATGTAGCCGAAGCAGTGGTTGCGCTGCGCTGGCAGGTCGCTTCATTGATGATCTTCTTTCCCGCATACTTTGCCTTTGTTGCGGGTTATACCAAACATCAGCAAATGAAGACCTGGTTTGCTGTCATTACGTTGATTTTCGGCGTGATGCTGGTTGTCAATTTCTTTTCTCCATACAGCTTGCGTTTCAGTACCCTGGAGATGGCCGCGCCCTTGCGGCTGCCATGGTCCGAGACGCTGGCCCGCTTTTCAGGCACGCCTGGATTGGGGGCTGAATTCTTGCGTGTAATCGTGTCCGGCATAGTCCTCTGGGCACTATGGCGTAGCGTGGTGCAATTCCGCCGCGGCGAGCGTCGTATGGCACTGTTCCTCGCCGCTTGCCAGGTTCTCCTGATCGCGGCAAGCGTATGGGGAGAAATTATCGATCATGGGTTGATCGACTCGTTCTATATTGCGGGATTCGCTTTTCTCGGTCTGGTGCTGCTGATGAGCGCCAGCATGGCGCTGGAATTGCAGGATCAGGCCCGCAAGATCGAGGCAAATACTTCAGAACTTCGCGTTGCCGCGACTGCGTTCGAGACCCAGGAAGCCATCATGGTCACGAATGAAAAGCGGGAGATTCTTCGTGTCAACCAGGCATTCACCAGAATCACCGGTTACACACCGGAGGATGCCAAGGGAAAGAATCCGGCCATGCTGAAATCCGAGCGGCACAGTGAACAGTTCTATCGAGACTTATGGGACACGGTCGCACGCGACAAATACTGGCAGGGCGAGGTCTGGCACCGGCGCAAGAACGGCGAAGTTTATCCGGAATGGTGCACCATCACGGCCGTGACCAATGCGGAAGGGCAGGTCACCAACTATATCGGCGCCTTCTCGGACATCTCCCGCAACAAGCATGACGAGGAAGAGATACACAATCTGGCCTTCTATGACCCTTTGACGAAGTTGCCCAATCGCCGATTGATGCTCGAGCGATTGTCATACATGCTCAATAACTCGATGCGCCAGAATCATCACGGCGCCATCCTGTTCATAGATATAGACAACTTCAAGACGTTGAACAACACCAAAGGACATGATCTGGGCGACCTGATGTTGATCGAGGTTGCGAAACGGTTAAAGGGCTGTGTGCGAATCGATGATACGGTTGCCCGCCTGGGAGGAGACGAATTCGTCGCGATACTGGAAGGTCTGGGGGCAGAGCATGAGCAGGCCGTTGGGCAGGTGGAGACGGTGGTCAGAAAGATTCTGATCGCGCTGAACAAGCCCTATTTCTTGCGGGAACATGAATACCATTCTTCCGCCAGCATCGGCATCAATCTTTTTTGCGATAAAAAATTCGCCCTGGAGGAACTGCTCAAGCATGCCGATACCGCCATGTACCAGGCCAAGGCTTCAGGACGCAACAATTTTTGTTTCTTTGATCCAGAGATGCAGTCGATCATGGAAGCCCGCGCTGTTCTCGAAAACGAGTTGCGCCACGCTTTGCCGCAACGGCAACTCAGACTGTATTATCAGATGCAAGTCGATCGCAACGGCCGTCTTAATGGTGCAGAAGGGCTGCTTCGTTGGCAGAATCCCGGTAAAGGACTGGTCTCGCCGGCACAGTTCATCCCGATTGCGGAAGAAACCGGGCTGATCCTGCCGATTGGTACCTGGGTGCTGGAATCGGCTTGTGCCCAGCTAAAGCAATGGGAGAACGATCCCCGCACAAACAGGCTGTGTCTCTCGATCAATGTCAGCGTGCGCCAGTTCTACCAGGAGGATTTTGTCAAACAGGTACGCCAGATCATATTGGAGAGTGCGATCAATCCTGCGCTGCTCAAGTTTGAACTGACCGAAAGCCTGGTGCTCAATAATATCAGCGACAGCATCATCAAGATGAAAGCGCTCGAGGAGATCGGCGTGCATTTTTCCATGGACGACTTCGGCACCGGCTATTCTTCTCTGGCTTATCTGACGCAACTCCCGCTTAGCCAAGTGAAGATAGACCAATCTTTCGTGCATAACATATTCAATAAATCCACCGATGCCGTAATCGTCCAGGCCATCATCGGCATGGCCGACAACCTGGGGATGGAAGTGGTCGCCGAGGGTGTCGAGACGGAATCGCAGTATGACTTTCTCAAACGTCATGGATGTACCGTCTTCCAGGGTAACCTGTTCAGCGAACCGGTATCGGCTGTGGAGTTCGAGGCGAAGGTTGGAGAATTCGATAAAGTAAAATTGTAACAAGCTCGTTCTCAAATTGCCGGGCAGGCAAATATCGCGAGATCAAAATATATATGATCCAGTGCAAGGGTCGGTATTCTTTGGCGTGCCAAATAAAATATAAATAGATAATAGATATGGCAAAAGCAAAAACGATCTATTCCTGCACGGAATGCGGCGGGCAGGTGCCGAAGTGGCAAGGACAGTGCCCGCATTGCGACGCTTGGAACACGCTGGTCGAGAGCGTGGCCGAGGCGGCGGCGAGCGGAAAGAATCGCTACAGCGCGCTGGCGGGCGGAAAAGTTCAGAAGCTGGCCGAGGTCGATGCGGCTGAAGTGCCACGCACACCCACTGGCATCGTCGAGTTCGACCGCGTGCTTGGCGGAGGCCTGGTGCAGGGCGCGGTGGTGTTGATCGGCGGCGATCCCGGCATCGGCAAATCCACTTTGTTGCTGCAGACGCTGGCGCATCTCTCTTCGCACAAGAGAGTGCTGTATGTGAGCGGCGAAGAATCCACCCAGCAGATCGCGTTGCGCGCCAGGCGCCTGGTACTGGACGCGCGCGGCATGCATCTGCTGGCGGAGATACAACTTGAAAAGATCCAGGCGGCCATCGCGCGGGAAAAGCCCGACGTGGTGGTGATCGATTCGATCCAGACCATATATTCGGATCAATTGACATCCGCGCCAGGCTCGGTTTCGCAAGTGCGCGAATGTGCGGCGCAACTCACCCGGGTCGCCAAGAGCGGCGACATCACAATGATCCTGGTCGGTCACGTCACCAAGGAAGGCGCGCTGGCAGGTCCGCGCGTGCTGGAGCACATCGTCGACACGGTGCTGTATTTCGAGGGTGACACCCATTCCAGTTTCCGCCTGGTGCGCGCGTTCAAGAACCGCTTCGGCGCCGTGAACGAACTCGGCGTGTTCGCGATGACCGAGAAAGGTCTGCGCGAAGTCAGCAATCCGTCCGCGCTGTTCCTGTCGCAGCACGGCGCGCAGGTCGCCGGCTCGTGCGTGATGGTGACCCAGGAAGGCACCCGCCCGCTGCTGGTCGAGATACAGGCGCTGCTCGACGAAGCGCATTCGCCCAGCCCGCGCCGCCTTTCGCTGGGATTGGAGCAGAACCGTTTGGCGATGCTGCTCGCGGTCCTGCACCGGCACGCGGGCATTGCCTGTTTCGATCAGGACGTTTTCATCAACGCGGTGGGCGGCGTGAAGATCACCGAGCCGGGCGCCGACCTCGCGGTGCTGCTCGCTATCGTGTCTTCGCTCAGGAACAAACCGTTGCAGGAAAAACTGGTCGTGTTCGGCGAAGTGGGACTTGCCGGTGAAGTGCGCCCGGTACAGCGTGGTCAGGAACGCTTGAAAGAAGCCGCCAAGCTGGGCTTCACCCACGCGATCATCCCCAAGGCCAATATGCCGAAACAAAAGATCGCGGGCATGGAAATCATTGCGGTCGAACGTGTAGAGGATGCTGTCAGCCGGATGCGTTAGGGCAGCAACGAAAGGAAAGAAATGGGCAAGACACGATTGGAGGCATTCAGCGACGGCGTGATCGCAATCATCATCACCATCATGGTGCTGGAACTGAAAGTGCCCCATGGTTCGGATTGGGAAGCATTGCTGCCGTTGCTGCCGGTCTTTCTGAGTTATGTGCTCAGTTTCGTTTACCTCGGCATTTACTGGAACAATCACCACCACATGCTGCACACGGTGCAGCGCGTCAGCGGCGGGATACTGTGGGCGAACCTGCATTTACTGTTCTGGCTGTCGCTCGTTCCCTTTGTCACCGGCTGGATGGGCGAGAATCATTTCGCCGCATTGCCGACGGCACTGTATGGCGTGGTGCTGCTGATGGCCGCAATTGCATACTGGAATTGCAGAACATCATTATCGCGGCGAGCGGAGGCAAGGCGTCGCTGCTGGCCAAGGCAGTCGGCAATGATCGCGAGGGCAAAATTTCGCCATTGCTGTATGCCATTGCGATTCCGGCCGCATTCTGGAATCAGTGGTTGGCAGACGCGCTATACGTACTGGTTGCGGTGATCTGGCTGGTGCCGGACCAGCGTATCGAGCGGATCATTGCCGAATGAAACGCCCAGTCCGGCAGGATGAAAATGCGGGCGTGAATTTTCACGTGGACGAATTGCTCGTTGTTGTGCTGTTTACTGTATCGCGTTAAAGTGCCGAGGCGCAAAAAAATAATTCCAAGGAAGCAACAATCATGGCATTAACCCTTCTGGCGGCACTGGCGATATTCATCATGCTCGCGTTTTTCCGTGCCTCGATCACCAGCTGGGTGTTGGCCGTGATGGTGGTCGTGCCGGTGGTGGCGATCATGGCACGTTTCTCGGACGATGTGTTGATCGCGATCGGCGTTGCGCTATTCCTGTTCATTGTGTTGTTCGGCATTCCGTACATGCGCCGCAATGTGATCAGCAGCGCAGTGTTAAAACTGTTCCGCAAAATCCTGCCGCAGATCTCCGCCACCGAACAGGAAGCGATCGACGCCGGCACGGTGTGGTGGGATGGCGAATTGTTCAGCGGCAACCCGGATTGGGACAAGCTGATGGCTTTCCCCAAATGCGGTGTGAATGAACGGGAACAGGCGTTCCTGGACAATGAAGTCGAGCAGTTGTGCGCGATGCTGGACGATTGGGACATCACGCACAATCGCGCCGACCTGCCTCCTGAAGCTTGGCAATTCATCAAGGACAAGGGCTTCTTCGGGATGATCATTCCGAAGCGCTATGGCGGGCTGGAATTTTCCGCCCAAGCGCATTCTGCGGTGGTGGCCAAGGTGGCGTCGCGCAGCGGCACCGCGGCGGTGACGGTGATGGTGCCGAATTCACTGGGTCCGGCCGAACTGCTGCTGCACTACGGCACCGAGGAACAAAAGGAGAAATATCTGCAGCGTCTTGCCTGCGGACAGGAAGTGCCATGCTTTGCGCTGACCGGACCGTTCGCCGGTTCGGACGCCGGCGCGATCCCCGATTACGGCATTGTGTGCCACGGTGAATTCGCCGGACGACGTGATGTATTGGGCATACGCCTCACCTGGGAGAAACGCTATATCACTCTGGCGCCGGCAGCGACGCTGCTCGGTCTGGCGTTCAAACTGTATGATCCGGAGCGCCTGCTTGGCGGGGAAACCAGCCGCGGTATCACCCTTGCGCTGATCCCCACCGACACGCCGGGCGTGCAGATTGGCCGCCGCCACTTTCCTCTGAATTCCGCATTTTTGAACGGCCCGACGCAGGGCAGGGATGTGTTCATTCCGATGGATTACATCATCGGCGGCACATCCCGCGTCGGACAGGGTTGGCGCATGCTGATGGAGTGTCTGGCGGCGGGCCGTTCGATCTCGCTGCCGGCCAGCAGCATCGGCGGCATGAAGCTGGTTGCGCGAGTCAGCGGCGCATACAGCCGCGTGCGTAAACAATTCAAGACACCGATAGGCAAGTTCGAAGGTGTGGAAGAACCACTGGCGCGTATCGGAGCGCACACTTACATGGTCGAGGCGGCGCGCCGCTTCACCGCATTGGCGGTTGACCTGGGCGAAAAGCCGTCGGTGATATCGGCAATCATCAAATATCATTCCACCGAGCGCTGCCGGGTCGTCATCAACGATGCGATGGATGTGCATGGCGGCAAAGGCATCAGCTTGGGACCCGACAATTACCTGGGGCGCTTTTACCAGCAGATGCCGGTAGCGATCACCGTGGAAGGTGCGAATATCCTGACCCGCACGCTGATGATATTCGGCCAGGGCGCGATACGTTCGCATCCTTACGTTCTGAGAGAGATTGGCGCGGTAAACGATCATGACCCGAAACGTGCGTTGCACCAGTTCGACGAGGCGCTGTTCGGGCACATCACTTTTGTGCTGAGCAATGCCGCACGCAGCCTGGTGTTCGGGCTGACCGGCGGGCGCGGCATACCAACGCCGGGGGGGG
>Ga0210097_1000077_pt1 | contig 45827 bp, 35 predicted proteins | sample Joice_CattailNLA_2_FD_185521 | JGI IMG/M metagenome (GOLD analysis project Ga0210097, IMG submission 185521) | Wetland microbial communities from San Francisco Bay, California, USA, that impact long-term carbon sequestration - Joice_CattailNLA_D2... | ecosystem: Environmental > Aquatic > Marine...
GTACTGGGCCCCCAGGGCGCCGTGCCACGTGTCCTTGTAATTCAGATCCGTTGTCAGGCTCCGGGTGGTGTTGTCGACGAAGCCGACGTCGATCTTCCCGAACTTCGACCATTGCTCCCACCCCACGTTGGCCAGCAGGGCCAGCCGATCCGTAAGGTCGTGGAACGCGCTGACCATCACGGCCTGCGGTTCCCTCATGCCGAGGTCCAGCCGGGAATTGAGCTTTCCGCTGCTCTGCAGGAATGCCTCCAGTCCGGGACCCAGGCCGCTCCATTCCAGGGGGTTTTTGAATTTCAACACCGTCTGCGTGGTGTACGTCACGCCGAACCGGGTCGCCTTGGTCGGTTCATAGAGAATTCCGAACTTCCCGTTGGCACTCCAGTCGTGGTCCTCGAGCTTGAGCTGGCCGTCCGGCAGCGGGTCGAACAGCTGCCGATTGGGAATGGCCACCGTATTCTTGAAGATGGCGTACACGATCCCGAGGCCGGCTCCAACCGATATCTGCGGCGATACGCGGTAGGCGACCGAAGGCATGAAAGTAAGCCCCTGGAGGGTTGCCTCCTGCACGTAGTATCGCCCCACCCAGTCGTCCTCGTACTGCAGGGACAGCCCGAAGTTCCCGAATATTCCGAAACCGAGGCGGACGTCTTTCGAGACCGGTTGGACGTAGAAGGTGCTGCCGGCGGGGATCCAGGCGCTGGGGTCGCCTTCGGGGCCCGACCGGTTGGTCGAGGAATCGGGCGAAAATTTCATGTCCAGGTACATCGGCTGGATGCCGAACTGGATCTCGGGGCGGTCGAGCCGTGTCATGCCGGCCGGGTTGGTGAAAACGGTGGAGGCGTCCTGGGCCCGCGCCGCGTATCCCGCGGCGGCCGTCCCCACGTCCGGTGTCCCTATTTCGTAGAGATACAGGCCACCCGCCAACGCAGGTACGGCCAGGACCAGCAGGGAAGCCACCGCAGCGCCAGTGCAGAGATACCGCAACGTCCTCATCGCGTCATCCTCCAGGGTTCAAGTTGTTTCCGAATCGGCCTGTGGAAGCCGCCGGCCGGAAAGCAGGCCTTCCTCCGTGGTTTCTTCGACAAGGGGCGGCCTTCCTTCCGGAAGGCCGCCCGGGGTTGCTTGTAGCGAAACGCAGGTCTACTCGCTCACCTTGTTGTTCCTTTGGGCTGCCTGCAGTTTTTTCACATCATCCGGCGTAAGCTTCGGCCGGTCCACCTTGATCGTCAGCTTGTTGAGCTTGCCGGTGAAGGGGAACGGCGGCTTGTAGTCGGCGTCGTTGACACCGGTCAGCGTGTCCGAGCCGATGTCGAAGCTCTCGTCCCATTGCAGGATCATCGGCAGCGTGTGCGGCAATTTGATGGTCTGTACGGTCTTGCCATCCACCTTGAGCGTGCCGGTGCCGGAACGACCGAGGCCGCTCAGGTTGTTGAAGGCCAGCGTGCCCACACCCAGGCCGTCATACTTGAAGTCGAACTCCAGCGTATGCTTGCCGGGCGCAAGCGGGTCGGGGCCTTCCCACTTGACGCGGTTGAGGTCAATGAGGTTCCAGAGGAATACCGGCTTACCCTTGAGGAGGTAGAAACCGTAACCGGCAAACCGTCCGCCGGAGGTCAGGATCATCCCTTCCGCACCGCCTTCGGGAACCGTAATGTCCGCCGTTATGGTGTAGGAAGTGTCGAGCAGCAGCGGCGAATCCCCCTGCGGCAGACCGGTCATCGGGAGGGTGTACACGAACTCGGTGCGGCCGGCGGTGATGTTCGGGCGCGGAGCAACGATGCGGGCCGCCACCGAGGCGTCCAGCGGGAACACCTCGTACTTTTTCGCTTCCTCGATGAACATCTTCTTCAGCTCTTTCACCTTGTCCGGATGCTTGGCAGCGAGGTTCTGGGACTGGCTGAAGTCCTTGTCCAGGTCGTAGAGTTCGAGCACCTGGTTGTTGAGCGGGTCGGGATTGGCCGCGCCGAAGGCTTCCCACGGCGCGCGGTTTACCTTTGTGCTCAGCAGCCAGCCTTCGTGATACAGGGCCCACTGGCCCATCATCTCGAAGTACTGGGTCTTGTGCCGTGACGGCGCCTTGGCGTTCTTTGCGTCGAAGGTGTAGGCGAAGCTCGTGCCTTCGATGGGCGCCTGCTTGATGCCGTCCACGTACTCGGGTGCCGGGATGCCGGCGACTTCGAGAAGGGTCGGCACCACGTCGATGACGTGCATGAACTGTTCGCGAAGGGCACCCTTGTCCTTTATGTGGCCGGGCCAGGAGACGGTCATGCACTGGCGGATGCCGCCGAGCTTGGAGGCGTTCTGCTTGAACCAGGTGAAGGGGGTGTCGAAGGCCCAGGACCATCCCGCCGACATGTGATTGTAGGTCTGCTCCGTGCCCCACACGTCGTACCACTTCATCTGTTCGGCGACGGGCATCATGTTGACGCCGTTGAAGAACGCGACCTCGTTGGGTGTGCCCAACGGACCCCCTTCGGCGCTGGTGCCGTTGTCGCCGTTGATGTAGATGATCAGGGTGTCGTCGAGCTTGCCTATGTCCTCGACGGCCTGGATGACACGGCCGATCTCGTAGTCGTTGTATGCCTCGTAGGCGGCGAAGATCTCCACCTGCCGGATGAAGAGCTTCTTCTCCTCGGGCGTCAGATCATCCCAGTTCTTGAGGAGGTTTGCAGGCCACGGCTCCAACTTCGTGTCCGGCGGGATCACGCCGAGGCGCTTCTGGTTCTCGAAGATTCTCTCGCGCAGCTTGTTCCAGCCGTCGTCGAAGAGGTGCATGGCGTGAATCTTGTCGACCCATTCCTTGGTCGGGTGGTGCGGCGCGTGCGTGGCACCGGGGACGTAATAGAGGAAGAAGGGCTTGCTGGGATCGATCTGGTTGATGCGGTTCAGGTAATCGATGGCGTCGTCGGCCATTCCGGTGACCAGGTTCCATCCGGGCTTCCCTTTGAAGGGATAAATCTGGGTCGTGTTGCGGAACAGGTTCGGCTGCCACTGATTCGCGTCGCCGCCGACGAACCCGTAGAAGTAATCGAAGCCCTGCCCGATCGGCCAATTCTCGAACGGTCCAACCTGGCTGGCCGCGAAGGCCGGCACATTGTGGTCCTTGCCGAACCACGAGGTGACGTAGCCGTTTTCCTTGAGGATTCGGCCGATGGTCGCCTTATCCTTGGGGATGATGCTGTTGTAGCCCGGGAACCCCGTGGACTGTTCGGAGATCACGCCGAAGCCGGCCGAGTGATGGTTGCGCCCGGTGATCAGCGCGGCGCGCGTCGGCGAGCAGAGCGCGGTGGAGTGGATGTTGTTGTAGCGCAGGCCGTTTTTCGCGAGGCGATCCATCGTCGGCGTCGGGATGACGCCGCCGAACGTGCTGGGCACGCCAAAGCCGGAGTCATCCGTCATGATGAGAAGAACGTTCGGTGCCTTTTTGGGCGGGACGACGCGCGGCGCCCACCAGGGTTTGGACTGGAGGGCGTCCTCCTTGATCACCCCGCCGAATTCCGGATCGGGAGGCGGGAGCTGCTTGCCGCTGATCGTCGTGGTGGCGGCAGGCGACCCCGGCACGCCGGAGGTTTCGATCGCGGTTGCCGGCACCGCGGCAAACAGGAGCAACAAACTGACGGCGAGGATGTACAGGAGGTACTGCTGAGGATCGATTCGTCTGTTCGTTTCCATGGACCTCGCTCCTTTCGTCATTGTATTCACGAAGATGGACAAGTCGCCGGGATTGGCGGGTCATGTCCTCCAAAATATCGAATGGAGTAAATATATCACCTTGAAATGCTTGGTGCCAAGATTGCGGAGATAATGGGGGAGTGCGAATAGGAATAAACCCGGGGCGGGCATTCACCGGCCCAGATACCCGGCCAGCGTACCTTGCCACGCAGGCGATTCGATGATTTGCAGCAGGGAGCGGTTGATCGGTTCCCGCAGTGGACTTCCCGCCGGCAGGGCGATCCCGTAATCCTGGGGGAGGAACGTTATGGGCAGGACCTCCAGATCTGTCAGGAAATCTTTGCGGATCAGGTATTGAAGGATTGGCTTGTCGTAGACGAGGGCCTCGATTTTGCCCCCGGCGATCGCGCGGAGCCCCTCGGACGCCGTTTGGTAGGGATAGAACAGCAGATGATTCTCTTTCAGGTAGTTGCTGCTCGTTGTGTCTGTGACGGATCCGACGCGGACATGAATCAGGTCTTCCGGCCCTTTGATCGGCGACGTGAGCTGCACCAGCGTGAGGTTCGACGTGATATGCGCAGTGAGAAACGAGACCGCGGCGATGCCGACGAGCATCCAGAGGAGCGCCAGTACACGTCCCCTGGTCGTGACGGGGGTCTTGTCTCCGTACCCGACTGTAGTCAGGGTGACGGCAGACCACCAGATCCCCGAATTGATCCCGTCTATCCTGCCGCTGCCGAAATGGCCCGGGTTGCTCTTCCGTTCGAGCAACCACATGAGGGACCCGATCAGGATCATGAAGAGAAACAGCCCGCCGACAAATTGCAGAATCGTGGGGGATAACAGGCTTCGGAAGACGGCGAGCCAGGGACTTCGGCGCCTGTGGGCGACGGCGATGCCAAGGCCTGTGTGAAAGAAGGGTTGGGTGAAGTCCATGGCCTTCTCCCGCTCCGAGGTCACGGTGATCGCGGCGACAGCGACATCCAGAGAGCGATCGGCGATTCCGTCGAGCAAGCCCTGAAGGTCCGTTTCGCGAAACTCGAAGGGCAGGTCCAGTTCGGCGGCAATTTCGCGCCAGAGGTCGATGCCGATCCCGGTCCAGGTGCCGTCTTCGGTCTTCATGGAAAAAGGCGGCGCCTCTTTCGTTCCGACCACCAGGGTGCGGCCAGGGGGACCCTTCTCTGCCGCGGCGCAGAGGTTGGCTGCCAGGACCATCATCAGGGTAAGGGCTGCCATGAATCTGCCGCAGAAGATCAAGGGATCTCCCCCTTCATCCGTGCCGTGCCGGCCCCGACATCGAACGAAACGATCGTACCGGTTTGACGCCGGCCGCGGCAATCCGGATTCCCGGGTTCCCATTCGGTTGGCGAGCGCCGTTTACTTCGGGAACAGCAAGGTAAAGGCCAGGCGGAAGCCGAAATCCTCCGGCCCACTCTCCGGCGAATCGGCCCAGTACCGCAGACCCGCCTGCAAACTGACCGGCTGGGAGCCGATTTTCAGCAACTGGGTCACCGATACATTGATCGGAACGGACCACTCCTCGGCCCTCCAGTCATACGAGGATTCCGTGTTGACTCCCAGGGTGGTAAACGACGGAAGCGTGTAGGCAAGGAACGGCTGGAGGTACGTCGCGTTCACGTAGGCACGACCGCCTTCGCCGGCAAACGACCAGAGGTGATTGGCCAGTATGCCGTAGGTCCAGCCGTGCTCCTGCTTGAGCGCCACCGCCGTGGGGCCCGCGCTCAATTTCCCGCTTCCCAGGTAATCGTCGGATGCCGTCGGGATGGAGATGACCGGGCCGGCGCCCCAGATGAGACCCCTCGCCGTCGGTTTTTTCGGAGAAAAGAAGAGGCTCTGGAGGACATCGCCGATCCCCGACTCGTCGTTCCCCGTGACCGGGAAGTCCTGCAGGTCGATGATGGGCACGATCGTGCGCGAGATGATGTCCCAGTCCGGATTGAGCGATATCGGGATGACGGGTTGAACGTTCAACAGGAAACGGGATCCGTCGTCGTTCGGGCCGAGGTTGTCGTCGTAGTTGAACTGCAGCGGCACGCTGATAAGGGAGGCGATCGGGTTCTGCGTTTTCCTGGCCAGCTCCGCGTCGCTTTCCCCCCGGCTGACCGCGGGCGTCACCGCCAGCAGGACAACGAGAAAGGAAACGCTTGCGAGGGTAACATTTTTCATCTTCCCATCCTCCTCGGGAAAGTGATGGTCATTTAACCCAAAAAGAACCAGCCCAACAGGGTCAGTAAGGCCAACGGGAAAACTAAACGAGCGACAAGATCGACCACTCGCGCCACCTTGTCGTGGCTCCTTGATGAAAGGAATGATACCAGAACGACGATGATCAGTGCGAGAAACACGAGCACCGTACTGCCGACGGTGAAGTAATCCATTCGTGTCATGTACGGAAGACGGGGTAGCAGGCTTGCCAGTACGAAGCGTTGGGCGATCAGCGTCAGGATCGAGCTGGTCGCCACTCCAACCCGGATGCCGACATGCTCTCTTCCTATCCAGAAGGACGCCAACGACATGATAACCACCACCGCAAGCGGGAAAACAACCTGGTAAAGATAGTAGGCTACATACCGTTGCGCCTCGAACCGGAATACGAAACCGGCCGCCTTTATCTCCTCGATGGGTTGGTAGGGTAGAGGCAATATTTCGTATTTCAAGAGTTTCCAGTCGGGCACCGAAAGAGCGCTTGCGATGCTCCCCCCGGTGATGTTTCTCTCGGTGTCGGGGAGGAACTCCAGTTCATCGACATCGTAACCAACTGCGACGAACTGGATCGTGAATACGTGTTGGTCCATGGGGAACTGTGACAGATTCAGCGGCTGAGACAATTTTCCGGTGTAGCGCTGGTGGTAGATCACGGTGCCGTCGGGACGCACCGTGACGACTTCCGGCAGGGATTTCGTTACGATGCCCGTCTGGTTGGCGAGCAGAACCCGGGGATTCCAGACTTCCGAAAGAGGAATCTGGCGTGTCGAGCCTTTGGGATCCATGAGACGCTTGTCCTGCCACCGAAGGCGAATATAGACGTTGGTGGTGAAACTCTGGTCTGCGTCATCGATGTTGTCGATGTCCACCACGAACACAACGAAGTGTACCGTCGTCGACCCTTTCCTTTCTCCGGGCCTCTTGGCCGTGAGTGCCGCCTGGGCTGCGGCCTCTGCCGCGGATTTCTCCAGCGTTTTTTCTATGGCGGAGGATACGGCCTTCTCCACGGTTTTATGCGTAACCGCCGCGACATTATCCTCTACCGTATTGTCGGCCGAGAGCAAGACGGAAGGAAAAGACGATAAACCGGACAGCACCAGAAATAGCATTATCACCGGTCGAAACGATTCGAATCGTCCTGCGGGTAATCTGCCAGTCACGGGAGAATGCTGTCCTGAACGACTTTCCATGGAGTGCTCCCCTTTGCCGCCGGTATGGCCCATATTGTATCTGCTAACTGGAAGCATGGGGATTGAAACAGCCCCGACAGTAACGGGAGTGGCAAAAAAAGTGGCAGGAAACCGTAAATGCGGCGACGGGCGGCTGGAGGGGCTGGTGTGTGCCGGCTATCGGGCGTTGGGACAAAGGACTGCGCCGACGGCAGCGGGATCGACAGGTTCGAGTGGGATGAGACGTTGTACGAACCAGTGCCCGGACTGGTTTACCACTTCTGATCCGACTGCGGATGGGATAATATTGTCGGGACGGCCAGATTCGTTCAAAGAGAGGAAAGGATGCATGAAGAAAGGAGACGGAAAGATGCGGAGAAACAAGGAGGCGATTCATTTTGTCGCCAGGGTTGTTCTGTGCGGTGTTTTTTCCATGATCCTGGCCGTTTCCCTTCCGCTTTCGGGAGTTGCATTCGGTCAGGACCCGATCATCTATCCGAACAAGGGGCAGAGCAATAAGCAGCAGGAGAAGGATAAATACGAATGCTACAGCTGGGCCAAAGGGCAGTCGGGATTCGACCCGATTGCGACGCCTAAAGCGACGGCCCCGCCCCCGGCGCAGGAAGCGCCGGTGGGAGGCGTGGTTCGCGGCGGGGCCCGGGGAGCGGTAGGCGGGCTAGCGATCGGCGCGATCGCGGGGGATGCGGGGAAGGGAGCGGCCATCGGGGCCGCCTCGGGAGCGCTGATCGGCGGCATGCGGAGGCGGGAACAGGTAGCTCGCGAGCAGCAGAAGCAGGAGCAGTGGGCGAACCAGCAGGCGGCGAATTACCAGCAGGGCCGCGCGACGTACGATCGCGCCTACTCCGCGTGCCTCGAGGGCCGCGGCTACACGGTGAAGTGATCGCGTGCTTCCCGGGAGTTCAAGGATAGACCATTTACGCGGACAAGGAGCCCGAGAATGAAACGAATCCTTTCTGTTTGTTTTGCGTTGTTCCTTCTGCTTTCCTTCCGTACCGTCGCAGTCGCCGCGTTCGACGGTTCCTCTCCATTGCTCTGTGTCCCGATCGAAGTCATGGATTGTGAAGCGTATGAGGGCTGTATCGAGACCACGGTGGAGGACGTCAACATCCCGCAGTTCATCCGGGTGGACTTCGATAAGAAAACTGCCAGCGGAACCCTGGCGGACGGAACCCTGCGGACGGTGGGGATCGAGCGCATGGAGCGGGAAAACGGAATGATTGTCCTTCAGGGAGGACAGGAGGGCCGTGGCTGGAGCGCGACGATCGGCGAAGATACGGGCAAGATGACCCTGACCGCATCGGGCGACCGGTTCGGGTTCATCATTTTCGGGGCGTGCACATCGCCCTGATCCGGCTTGCGGGACACGAACGCTGCGGATATGATCCGGGAAGGAGGAGCCCGTTGATCCACGATCTTCGAGGGAAAACATTCGCCGTATTTCTGGGGATCGGCCTTCTTGCATGGAGCGGTTGCGCCGGCTCCAGGCCGGCGAGGTTTTACACACTCAATTCGTTGGATGCCCACGGAGACCTTCCCAAGAGGGCTCTGCAGGAGCAGGGGACCGCCGTCGCGATTGGTCCGGTCGCCATCCCGGATTATCTCGACCGTCCGCAAATCCTTACCCGATCGGGTCCGAGGGAGCTAAAGCTGGCCGAATTCGACCGGTGGGCGGGTTCCCTCGAACAAGACGTTTCCCGGGTCCTTGCGGAGAACCTGTCGGGTCTTCTTGCCCCGGACAACGTGATCGTCCTTCGGTGGGGGGGGGACGCGTACCCCTTCCCGGCAAAATACCGGGTCGGAGTCGACGTGACGAGGTTCGAGGGGACCATCGGGAAATCGATTGTCCTTGCGGCGCGATGGTCTGTTTCCCGTGAGGAGGACAAGAAGATCCTCTTCGTGCGCGAGTCGATCGTAAAGGAGCCTGTGGAGGGACAGGATTACGACGCCCTGGTGGGAGCGATGAGCCGGGCGCTCGCAGGCTTAAGCCGGGAAATCGCCGCCGCGATCCCGGTGCAATGATCGCAGGAGAAGGGGGCTGATACCCGAACGGCGTCCGAAGCTCATCGGGTCCCGTTGTCGAATGCGCTTTCCGGTCCAGCGGTCATTTTCCTGCGCAGTTCGCGGCCGATGGGAGTTTCGGGGTACCCGGCGATGACCTTTTTGGCCAGGTCGCGTGCCCGCCCGACCTGTCCGCGCTTTATGTAATGATCCATCAGGGCGTAGACAAGATCGGCGTTCGACGGCTCCAGTTCCCATGCGTGGGATAATTCCCGCTGCGCTTCGCCCAGGCGTCCCGCCCGCTGCAGCATAAGCCCATAATTGTAGTGTACCCGGGCACCCTCTGGAAGGCCCGCGGCGGCCTTTCCCAGGTACCGCAGTGCCTCCTCGGGCCGGTTCATCTCGGCATAGAGCAGGCCGAGGGTGTAGGCGACCTCGTACAGTTCCGGGTAGGTCTGAAGCACCTCGCGCAACTGTTTCTCGGCCTCGGCGTTCCTGCCCTCCTGGTTGTAGAGCATCGCCATGTTGACCTTGGCAGGGTAGTAGAGGTTGTCGACAGCGAGCGCCTGGCGGTAATAGCGCTCGGCCAGTTCCCTGTCGCCCCGGGAGGCGTACAGGTTCCCCAGATTGGCTCCGGCGAAAGCGAAATCGAGGGAGTAGGCCATGGCCCGCTCGTATTCGGCAAGCGCGGCCTTGAAAACTTTTGCCTGGTCGGGTCTGAATTGCTTTTCCGGGATTCCGGCCAGGTTGCGGGCGGCCTCCATGCGAACCGTCCGGTTCGGGTCCCACATAAGCGGCCCGAGCAGACGGAGCCGCTCATCGGGAGGGAACAGGTCGCCGTTCATGACGGCGGTGTGCCGGACCAGAGGTTCCTCGTCGGTCAGTGCTTTTTTAATTGCCGCTAGGGCGGCCTCGTTGCCGTAGTTGCGCAGCAGGTCGATGGCGGTGCTGCGCACGATGGACGGGTAGAGCGGGTTCCCGGCAAGCCAGACCAGGTTCTTGAGCGCAGCCGGGTCCCGCCTCCGGCCTCCGACGAGAATGGTGCCGAAGTGCGGCTTTCGGGATATCCCGTACCACTTGGTGTACCAGTCGGCCGACCAGCGCACCGGCTTGTCGCCGTGGCAGGCTGCGCTGCTGCAGGCATCCGGTGTGCCGATTTGCAGGTGCAGGTCGGGGCGGGGGATACGGATGCTGTGGTCGGCCCTCCAGTCGATCACCATGTAGGGTCGCTGCGGCATGTGGCAGTTGATGCAGAGCCACCCCGGGCTCGGTTTGCCCTTGTGATTCTCCTTGTGGAAGTGGTGACCCTTTGCGTTGTAGACGTCGGCCTGGTGGCACTGCAGGCAGAGGTCGTTCCCCTCTTTTACCAGCTTCAGGCTGTGCACGTCATGGCAATCGCTGCAGCGGACCCCGCTACGGAACATCTTGCTCTGCACATACGATCCGTAGACGTAGTCCTCCCCGAGAATCTGTCCGTCCGGGTAGTAGACCCCCTCCGTAAGCAGGGCCGGCAGGAAGGTGTCGAAATACCCCTGTCCGGCATGCTCATACTCGCCGAGAATGGTGCGGCGGGAATGGCAGGGGGCGCACAGTTCCACCTGTTCCCGCGCCGCAAGACCGCGGGTATGCACCAGCAGTCCGGCGTCCGGGATCTCCGGACGTCCCATGGCGGGGAGTTCGCCCCAGGCGACGTGCCGGGAGCCGGGCCCATGGCAGGCCTCGCAGCTGACGTCGATCTCCGACCAGGTGGTGTTGTAGCTGTCGCTCTTCGGGTCGTAGTTCTTCTTCAGGTCGGTGGAGTGGCACTCGGCGCACATGCCGTTCCAGTTCTGGCCGTTTCGCGTCCAGTGCAGCCAGTCCCCCGGAGGCGGGGTTTGGTCGGGGTAGAGGTGGAACCAGGTTTTCTGCTCCACGTCCCAGGCGATGGGCAGGCACTGCAGGCGTCCACCCGGGAACGGCACCAGGTACTGCTGCAGGGGGTCGAAACCGAAAGTGTAGGTGACCGCAAACTCGCCGGGCTTGCCGTCCGGCCCCTCGGTCTCGACGAAGTACCGTCCGTCGCGAGTGTAGAACCGGGTGGTCACGCCCTTGAAGACGAAGGTCGCATTGTCGAAATTGCCGAGCACGGTTTCCGGCGTGGCCGGATCCATCGCCCGGTCGTGATCGGAGCCGAGCCAGGCTTTGTTCTCTTTTTCGTGGCACTTGACGCACTTTTCCCGGCCGACGTAGGTCGATTCCGGCGGCTCCCGGGCTTCCAGCCGCTTCTGCAGGACGCTCTGCTTGAAACGCGCCAGCGGCACGGCGATGACGATCACAAGGGCGGCTGCCAGTGAGGCCTTGCGCCAGCGATCGAGGGATTTGTCGCGTCCGCCGGTCATGTTAAAACGGCCTGGCCACCTGGCTCTCGTCGAAGGTCCCGCGACGTTGCGTCCGTCCGGTGTCGATCCGCACAACGTTGTTCTCGATGCTCACCGGGAACAGGTCGAGGGCACGCGGCGCGGGCGGCTGCCTCACCTCTCCCCGGATGTCGAATGCCGAACCGTGGCAGGGGCAGACGAACTCCTGCCTCTTCTCGTCCCAGGGGAGCGAGCATCCCAGGTGGGTGCAGCTTCGCGACAGGGCAAGGAACCCGCCGTCCGGAAGGCGCGCCAGGTATAATTTTCCGCGTGGAAACGGCGTAACGCTTCCCGGCGGAAAGAGGTCCACAGAGCCGGCGACGATCCATCTCTGTGCCGCCGCCCGCACCCTTGGACGGGGCCGGAAGAAGCTTTCTCCGATCCAGCCGAGTTCGGCAGCGGTGGCCAGACCGAGGGCCAGCCAGAGACGCCAGAGGAAGGACCGGCGTCCCGGGCTGTCGGGGGCCGCTGATCTTGCCTGGGACGGCGCCGCCTGGGGGGTTTTTATCGGGGGTTTTTTGCGTTTCATAAAGGCCAGGAGAGTGCCATGCCGGGGCCGCGGAACAGCACCGAGATCAGGGTCAACAGCAGGAAACCGGTCAGCAGGAGCACGACGAACGCCAGCACCCATTCGTTGCGGTTTGGTGCATAGCGGCTTCTTACGGCCTGCCGGAAACCGAGCAGAAGTCCGGCGAGCGTAAGACCTGGGATCAGGCCGTTGCCGATCAACGGCGGCAACCAGGCCGCCAGCCGGGCGCTGGCTCCGGACAGCTCATCAAACAACACCAAAGCAGGTACTGCCACCAGAGCCGTCAGCGCCGCGAAGCGCGTAATTTTCAGCCCCTTCGGCGACACGAACGGGACGCCTGACGGGTCGGAGTCGTAGCGCAGGTAGGGAACCAGCACGAAGAAGAGCAGACTGGAGAGCGGGAGAACACAGACCGCGAAGACCGGGTGGAAATGCAGCAGCAGTTCCTGGAACCCCTGGAAATACCAGGGAGCCTTTGTCGGGTTGGGGCTCATGCCGGGATTGGCCCGTCCCCCTAGCGGAGAGTCGACCAGAAGGGCGAACACCGCCAGCGCCGCGATCAGCACCAGGGCGACCGTGAATTCCCGCACCACAAGGTCGGGAAGCGTGTTGACGCGCTCCGGCGGGTCGGGGAGTTCTTCATCGTGACGGTGCGGCAGGACCACACCGCCCGCCTTGCGCACCCGGAAGAAATGCCACGGCAGAAGAAGGAGGAACAGCACCGGGATGATCGTGGTGTGCAGGGTGTAGAAATTGTTCAGGGCAGCCGCGCCAAGTTCCTCCCCGCCGCGGGCCAGCTCTTGCAGCCAGGGGCCGGCGAGCGGCACGTAGGCGAGCATGCCGGTTACGATCGTGATCGCCCAATAGGAGAGCTGGTCCCAGGGGAGCAGGTAGCCGGTGAAGTTGGCGGCCATGGCGCAGAAAAGCAGCAGCAGACCGATCACCCAGTTGAACTGGCGCGGACCGAGGAAGGCCGAGGTGAAAAAGACGCGCAGCAGGTGCAGGAACGCCACCACCAGGAGCAGGTTGGCGCTCCAGGCATGGATGTTTCGAATGAACGGCCCGAAGCCGGTTTCCCGGATCAGCGCCTGCACCGATGCATAGGCTTCGGCCGGGCTGGGGCGGTAGGCCAGCATCAGCATCGCCCCGGTACCTGCCAAAAGCACCAGCAGCACCAGCCCCATCCCCCCCAGCCCCCAGGTGTGGGTGAAACGCAGGGCGCGGGCCGGGACGGTGGGCGGGTGGATGTGCAGCAGCAGGGTTTCGACCACCGCCCGGCGCCTTTCCCGGTCGTCCGCCGGGATCAGGGGAGTCGGGAAGACGGAGCGCCAGATGCGCCTGGCAAGATGGGATTCTGTCGGTTCCGACATGCCTTACTAAATTCCTCGCCGAAGGAATTATCTTCTATATCACTTTAAATAATATAGAGGAAACGGCCATAAACGAAAAGGAAGGACCTGGCCCGAAGACCAGGTCCCTGCTTGCAGCGGCCTGGCGGGACGTCCGTCGGGAAAGCCCGCTACTTCTTTGCCTCCGTGCACTCGAACCCCAGCTTCGTGCATGTGTCCTGGACCGACTGCACCAGCGCTTTCTCTTCGGCCTTGGGGTCCTTTCCTTTTTCCAGCGCGATCGTCAGCACAGAGGACTCCGTACCGGCCAGCGGGGAGACTTTCAGGTATCCTTTCTGCTCACCTTTTTCGAGATCGAGGACCATCTTCTTGTCGTCGCGCTTGGTGATTTTGGTGATCCCCTTCTCCTCGATGGCCTGGATGGATTTCGCGTAGACGACATCCGGCTTTTCCTTCACGTTGAGGGTGATTTTTATCTGGTTTGCATCTTCGTAGAGTTTGTAGCCTCCGTAGATGATCGGGACGAAGCACCCCGCCATCATCGCACCCACCAGCAGGAACCCGATCACCTGTCTCAATTCCCAGCGTTTCTTCATCTTCTCCTCCTTCTCCGGAATCCATTCCCCGGATGTATTTGCTACCCCTTTGCATGAACCATTTCAACCATGAACGGGGACCGGACACCGGATCCAACAGGAGGCCGATCGCCACGATCCAGCTGCCCGCAACGCGCACCGCGATGCGCGGCAGGAGCGCTCCATCTCATCACCCGTGATGCGGACAATGGTATACCAACGAACACCAATACGGAAGTGTCGATCGTTCCCAGCCGGCCGGTCAGCGCACGGTGATGCGGAAGATCCTGCGTGGGCCGACGGCGGAGGCAGCGGAGCAGAGCGTCGTCCCCGTGCCCACCCCCTTGAACCCCAGCCCGTTGGGGACGTCGACGGGCAAGGCGACCTTCGGGTCGTCGCAGATGGGGGTTCTCGCCGGGCAGACGATCTGGCCGGAGCTGCAGAGATCGAAGGTTTCGCCGGCAGCCAGGACAATGGGATAGGGTTCGTCCTGCGCGTGTGCCAGGGGAAACGGAACGAAGACGACGCCCACAAATAGCACGACTATCCAACCCCTCGCCCATCGCCGCATGTGGCACCCCCTTTTCGAAAGCAGGTATGCCAATTATAGGTTGTAGGTCCCTGTGAGGGGAAGCAATATTCGGGACCCGACGGTCAGGGAGTCGGTGACTTGCCTCTCCGTTATGAGACAAACCGCAACGGGGGAGAAGGTCAGTCCGCGCTCTTTTCGCCGGGAAGGAGAGGCCGTATCAGTTCCACGGGGAGCAGGAACGTCCTCTCGACGATTCCCAGCAGATTCTTCCCGACCGCCGCAGGTTCGAGCAGCGAAACCTTTGGGTCCGCGGTGGTCCCGGATATCTTGACCGGGACCTCGACCAGGGTCCCGCCGAGGATGTAACCGATCAGGGGGATTTTCCTGATCAGGTAATTCAAGTAAATGAAAGGGGCCACCAGAGCCTGGAAGTCCAGTTCCCGCATGGCGAGATCGATCCGGCCCTGGCCGACCACATCCACGCTGGAGCCGTCGATAACGTATTCCGTGATCGTGGCGTTGCCGTCCCGGAGATCTCCCCGAATGGAAAAAGAGTTGAACTCCAGTCCTTCGTTCCACATGTTGGGAAGCTTCCCCCGGAAAATTTCCCTGACGCTCAGGAAAGAAATTACCCTGGACAATATCGGGGTCCCGTAGATTCGGCCATCCCGGCCGATGAAATCGAAATTTCCATGGAGAGAACGGACCGGGTCTTCGCCCTTTCGGACACGTCCCTCGACCTCCCCGGAGAGATCGAACCGGCCCGTCACGCGCCCCTTTTCATCCGTCAGGCAGTCGTAGACGTAATCGAGATTACGTCCCTTCGCGTTCGGCAGGAGTGCAAACGCCATTTCCCCGGGGGTCGCACGCAGCGTCCCGGTGAAGGGAATCCCGCAGTAGTCGGCCTCCGTGATCGTTACGGTCACCCCCTGATTCCCGAAGACGATATCGGCAACGGCCGGCTCCACGGTGTACCGGCCGTATCGGAAATACCCCGACCGCAGTCTCACTGTTCCGTGTACCGGCATATCCCGCCATCGTTCTCCGATTCCGTTATCAGTACCCGTGGGCCCTTCTTCTTTCGCCGTGGAGGTTCCGAAGACCTCCCGCAGGTTCTCCCAGTCGAGTCCGGGCGTCGACGCGTCCATGTCGAATGCAAGTCCGTTCGGGGAGGCGGTCGCCTCTCCCTTCAGGAGAACATGACCGTCTCCGATCGTGATCTTCGCATCCTGGACCGCTACGTGGCTCTCTTTCGCGGACAAGGAGAGGCTGTCGACGAAGACGGGGATCTTCATCCTCTGCAGGACATCCAACTTCTTTCCCTCCAGGGTTCCCCAGGCTGTGGAGGTCATCGGCTGGTCGAGCCTAAGCGATGCGCGAAAGTTCCCTTTCAGCCAGTTCCCGGAAGGTAAATCGGTAACGAATATACTGTTTTCGGTCTCCTCGCTCAGATGGCCCTCGAACGCGAGGTCCAGGGATTTCGGTTTCCAGTGGAGGGAAAGGGAGGCATTGGATTCCTCGTCCCGGACCGACAGGTTCCGGACGACCCACTCCCCGGGGGGCCGATAGACGTCCACGGAAACCTTCGGTCCGTGGCCGATCATGAAATCCCCGCGCAGGCCCACGATGGCGTCCTTTTGCCATTCGAGGCGTGCCCCTGTCATTTCCAGGGGAGGGTGGACGAGGAAACCGGGAGGAATATTCCCCCGGTCATAAAGGAAGCCGATCGCCTCCGCACCGAGCAGCCCTGACACGTTTGCCACACCTTGTTGGACGTCGGTACGGTAGCCTTCGAAGGAGCCCGAGACGGCGATCGAGGCGTCCAGAAACTTCGTCCGGAGATCCTCGAAAAAGAGTTTCTCCGGGGTTGCCCGGAACGTTCCCTGGGCTACGTCGATCGTCCCGGGAACGGAGGGGATCGAAAAAGACAGGTGCTCCACATTCCCGGACACGTTGAATTTCCATTCCGCGGGCGCAAAGGCCGGACCTTCGAGGCGGTTTATGGAGAGAGTAGCGGTGCCCCTCGACTCCTTGATCCTCGACATGGTTTCTCGGAGGCCTTCGGCCGTGCGGGCCCAAGGGGTCAGTTCGTCGAGGGAGAGCCGGAACTCCCCGGACCGGATCTCGAGGGAGGGCGGTTCCGTCATCCGGACCGTCCAGGATAGACCCGAGAAGGTGGATTTCCCCATCTCGCCTCGCGCCCCGGTCACGGCGATCTCTTCGCCCCGATAGAGGAATCTTCCGCCGGAAACCGTCAGGGGATAGGGGAGGCGATCGTACTTCGCGGTCAGGTTCATCGCGTCGACCTTGACCGCCACCTGGATCGACCCCACGGTTTCGCCGAGTATCAGCCTTCCGGAGGCGTTTCCCTTCAGGGCCTCCACGTGCGAGATCTCTTTCCGGAACGAATCCGACGGGATCAACCGGTTCAGAAGGGAGGGGAGTTCGGAAGCATCAGCCGATACGTCTGTCTCCAGGTGAAACGGGGGGTCAGACCCGAGAAGGCCCATCCGGAGTGCACCACTTTGGGCCGCGATCTTCCCCATGTTCCCCTCAAGACCGTTCGCCGTAAGGAAGCCCTGCGAGAGGGCCAGATTCCCCCGGATCCGATCGATGTTCAAGTCCGTGTTCCCCGCGTCGACAGTGACCTTTCCTTCGAGAATGCGCCCCGTAAATCCCATATTTCCCAACTGCCACAGGTCACCTGCCGTTTTCCCTTCCGCGTGGAAGGCAAGCACCGGGATCGTCCCCCCCTTCACGATGGAGAAGATATCCGTAACGAGGGGAACGTCCCCCGCCAGGGCCAGGGCGTGCTCCCGCACGGAAGCGATGTCCACCTGTCTGGCCTGCGCGTCCGCGCGGGACTGTCCGGTCTCCCCGTCCAGGAAGAGGTTCCCGGAGAGCAGGAGCCGGGGGGAATCGAGGGAGAGATGCCTGAGCGCTACCGTGATCTTCTCCCCGTCCCGATCCAGCGTTCCCTGGATCGTGCCGCCCTCAAGTTCCAGCCTCCTTTTCCCCCGATAAAGCGCCATGCGGTGGAGGGAGACGTCCCCCTCTGCGCGCATCTTTGCCCAACCGTCCGCCTCCACGCGCAGATCGAGATCGATGTCCGAGTCGGATATTCCTGATCCGGATTCCGGGAAGAGATATCCGGAGACAAGGTGCGGGCGGAACCCTTTCAGGACGATTCGCCCCGAACCTGAAAGGGACTCCGCCTGAAAAACTCCCTTCACCGATCCGTGCTCCCACAGGGTGCCGGTGCACGAAAGATCGAGGTTTGGCCCATCCGGGGGCAGTCCGGCGCTCCCCTCGATTTCACGGAACGAAAGCGGAGGGAAACCCCCTCCGGACAAATCCACGCGGCCGTCTTTCAGCATGAGCCTTAGGGACGGGGCGCTTCGGGCCATCGATTCCAGCAGGGACCGAACATTTACCTCGAGGGAGACGGGAGAGGATACCGCCCCTTCCTCCCGCGGTTTGCTTTCCGCCTTTTCGGAAATCGTGACAGTAACAACCGGAGCCTCGAGGCGAAGCTCCGAGACCCGCACCTCCCCCCACAGAAGGGGAACGATCCGGGGATAAGCTGTCAGAGTCCGGATCGTCCCGGTGGCCTTGCCGGGGATGGAAAACCTTGTTCCCCCGATCGTGAGGTGCGGGTGCGGCCAGTAGGAGAGGTCTGCCTCCTGGATCGCCACGGTTCCCCCTACGAGCCTGGAGGCTATTCCCGCGATCTTCTCCCGGGACCACTCCTGCCTGGAAAGGAGAGGCAGGAGGAAAAGCAGGGTCGCGAGGAGAACCAGGAAGACCAGGATCCCCCCGAAGAACCGGAAGAATATTCCTTTCCCGGAGCTCATCGGTGTGCTCTGCCGGAATGCGCGAAGCGACTAAGCCTCCGGTTTACCACCCCCCGCAGAAAACCTGACAGGCGTGAACCGCGGTCATTCCTTATCGTCCTTTCCACGAATCAGCGATTCGGGATGGCGCTGCAGGTACTCCGTGAGGACCCGGATAGAGCGCGCCGCCTCGCCCAGCTCGTCGAGCGCCTTGCGCAAATCCTGGTTCGTGCTGGAATTCGCTCCATAGCCATTTTCGATTTCCGCCAGACTTGTCCGGACCTTTTCCATGGTCCTGGTGAGTTCAGGCAGCGTATTTTCGTTGATCTTCCCGAACATGGCCTCGGTCTTGCGCAGGTTGTTGTTCACGGATTCCAGGACGGTTTTCACGTCGCGGCCGATCTCGTCGGTCGGAATCTTGTCGATGCGATCGATAATGTTTTCCACTCTGTCGATAATCTGTTGCAGGGGTTGCGGAATCGTGGGCACCACCGGGTACGCCTCGTCATAGCGGACTTTCTCCGGGGGGGCGTCGCGATGAAACGCGAGGTCGATGAATTTCTGTCCCGTGAGCAGGTTCCCGGTCTTGAGTTGGGCACGCATACCCCGCGCGACGAACTCGTCGATGAGTTTCTTGCCCTTGGACTGCTTTCCGTGGATCATCTCGATCCGTTCCGGCTCGATCTCGATCAGCACGGGGATCTGGAAGTCTCTTTTTTCCCAGTTGAACTGTAAGGAGAAATCAACCACCTGGCCGACCTGGATCCCCTTGAAGCTCACCGGGGCTCCGCTTGCCAGGCCCCTGACGTCATCCTCGAAGTAGAGCAGGTAATATTGCTTCGTTGCATATTCTTTCTGCTTGATGCTTTCCTTGTCCGGGTAAAGCCTGAATTCGAAATCCTCGGGAGCCTGCTCGCCCGCTTTCAGGCTTGCGGGGGTTTCGAAGGCAACCGCCCCAAGTACGATGGAGACCAGGGAATCCGTGTTGACCCGCAAGCCGTTGGCATTGAGGGAGAGGTCGATTCCGGAGGCGTTGTAAAAACGCGTATTCTTGCTCACCTTTTCGTGAAACGGAGCTTTCACGAACACCCGGATTTTCAGGTCGTCCCGCGCGGGATCGTACTCATAGCTCACCACCTTGCCGACCGTTATTTGCCGGTAGTGCACCTGGGTCCCGATATTGAGGGAGCCCAGATTATCGGAACGCAGAGTGAAATGCCGGCCCGGCAGTCCGGTGGTCAGCACGGGGGGGACCTCCAGTCCCTTGAAGTGGTTTTGCGGTTTTCCTTTCTTCTGCGGATCGATCCCGATATATGCTCCGGAAAAGAGCGTTCCCAGTCCGCTGACCTCGCCTGCGGATACCCGGGCACGGACTACCCAGAAACGGGTATTGTCGGTCAGGTAGGGCTCCACCCCCTTGTGCATTTCCGCGGTCAACACTACCCGGTCAAGATCCCCGCTGAAAGAGATATCCGTGACCTCTCCGATTTCGACGTTCTTGTACTTGACCTTGGTCTTGCCTGCCTCGAGGCCTTCCGCATTCTCGAAGCTGATGGTGATCGTCGGTCCTTTCTCCGACAGGGCCTTGTAGGCCAGCCATCCCCCGATGACCAGCGCCAGCAGCGGAATGATCCAGACGATGGAGAAACTGCGCTTGGTCCGGACTTCCGCCGCGGGGACGAACTCTTCCCCGGGATTCGGTCGAGAGGTCTCTTCACTCATGCTTTTCCTCCAATGCGTCCCAGATAAGCCGCGGGTCGAAACTTTCCGCGGCGATCAAGGTGATCACCACGACAGCGGCAAAATAAACAGCTGCCGGTCCCGCGTCTATGGTGGCAAAGAAGCCGAGTTTGACCAGCGCCACCAGGATGGTCACGACGTAGACATCGGTCATGGACCACCGCCCGACCGCCTCGGTGATCCGGTAGAGCTGTGTGCGGTCGCGCGGCCGCCAGGCGGATTTGCGTTGCACGGAGATCAGCAGATAGGCCAGTATGATCAGCTTCAATATGGGGAGAAAGATGCTTGCGACAAAGATCACAATAGCGATTTCCGGAGAACCGTGAAAAAGGAAGTAGATCACGCCGCTCATGATGGTGTCGGCCTGCGTGTTTCCCAGGGCTGTGGTGATGGTCATCGGGAGCACGTTGGCCGGGATGTAGAAGATCGCCGCGGCGATCAGCAAGGCCCAGGTTCTCCTGATGCTGTTGGGTTTGCGCAGGTGCAGCGTGGCTCCGCATCGAGGACAGGATGACTGCTGGCCGGACGACAGCCCGGGGGGCCGGCTGAGCAGATGGCAATCGTGGCAACTGACCAGCCCAAGCTGTTTCGCAGATTTCATGCCGCCCTTCACGAGTTCTTCTCCAGACGTTCCCACACCAGGTGCGGGTCGACGGCGGAAGAAGACGCGGCCATCACGAAAATCAGTATGCCGAACGCGATCACGGAAAGGCCCGGCACGATGGTCGCCATCTTCCCCAGCTTCACCAGGGCGACCAAGATACCGATCAGGAAAATCTCCATCATCCCCCACGGTTGTGAGTCCAGGTAAAAGCGGAACAACCAGGCCGAATAAGGGGCAACACGGTTCTGTTTCAGCGGGATCAGGATATATAGCATGCAAAGCATCTGACCGAGCGGCACCAGTACACAGGTAAGCAACACAAGTGTCGCCAGCCCCGGCATATCCTGCTGGTACAGATTGATGATCCCTGTGAACAATGCGGTCTTCTGCACGATGCCGGCGTTTTTCATCGTCAGGAAGGGGAAGCTGCAGGCCACGGCAAACAGGACGATTCCGGCCACGGTCAGGGCAAGGGCCCGGTTGATGCTGTCGGGCTTGTTCCGGAACAGGACAGCCCCGCAGCGAACGCACCGGGCGGCGGACCTCGCCGGGATCGGCGGGATCTTCTGCACCAGGTCGCATTCGTGACAGGCGAGGAGGTTCATCCTGTATCCTGAACGAAAATTCTTATCGAAAGTGTTCCGTTAACATTTATCACATCAGGTATACACGCGCCACCTTGGTCTGAAACCACCCCGTAGGATGAGCACGCGATGAACGAAGGGCAGATCGAACGATACGAGCGCGACAGGAAGACGAAGTCCCCCTTAGCTGTTCCTGATTATCGGACCGGAGCCTGGCTTCATGTAAGGATATATCGTAATGTAATGGAATATTTGTATGTTTGAATATGATCTAATATATGAGATTTGTGAAAGGTGTGCGCCATCCTGTTAAGACGGAGAATAGCAAGATCAGAGCTCATATTCGCCCTCGAAGTCGAGGATGAACTCGTTCCGCCGTTCCGCCAGCGTGATCTTGAACGTGCCCTCTCCCTTGATGCCTGCCAGCTTGCCCGACCCGTCGAAGGTTTTCCACGTGCCCGTGCTCTTTTCGTATTCCTTGCTGACCCGCTCTCCTTCGAAGCGGGTGTAAACGGATCCATGCCGGAAGTAGGCCATGGAATACCCCATCATGGGACCTCTGCTTTTGGTCCGGTCAAGGAAGGTGACGCTGCGGCGGGAGACGAACTCGCCGGCGACCCCCACGTCGAGCTCCCCGATGGGTTCCCCCTCCATTTCGACGAGAGACATGGCATGGCCCGGCGTGTCATGGACATGGATCGATTCGATACGGGTAATCCGAAGGAGATACTGGTTTTTTCGTTTCTTGCGTACCATGCTCCTCTCCTTTCATCAGTCGACCGAAACGGGACGGTTTGAGGGTCTTTTTACAGAACTATGACATTAAAAAGAAATAGGCAAGACGGAACTGCATCAAAATCGTGTAGGGAAACGAACTCTCTCCGGAACCGCTTTCTTTTCCGGATGTATGGCCAACGGGCAAGTTCCTGAGTATGATAGGCGATAGTTTCTTTTCCACGGAAATTCGCCAGCGAAATCAATCGAAGGGGGGCAGGGCATGAAAACGTCCGAGGCGGTCGCCATCATCCATCGGGGGATCTTCCGCGAGAAGGATGCCATCCGGGCCTACATCAAGTTCGCGAAGGCGGTACGGGATCCCAAGGCGAAGAATGTGCTCATCAACCTGGCCGACGACGAGGTGGGGCACCTGACCAAGCTCGAAAGGCACCTGATGAACATGCTCAAGAACCAGCCGTGGGTTCTTCCCAAAGCCGAAGAGATCGACGCGGTAGCCGCCGTGTTTACCTCGAGCGCCTATCCGGACAAGGAGATCAGGGAAGAGGACCTGGTGGATGTAGACGAGATCCGGATACTCAATCTCGCCGTCGACCGGGAGATCATCGCGAACCAGTATTACCTCGACCTGGCCGCCAGATCGGATTCCCCCGAAGCGAAAGAGATGTTTCTCGCACTGGCCAAGGAAGAGGAACTGCACATGAAGATCCTGAAGGCCGAGATCGACTCCATCGGCCAGAACGGCTTCTGGTTCGACATGCAGGAATTCACGATGGAAGAATAGCATGGGGGAGAAGACATCGGTATGAACGCCAGGCCGGTCAAAGAGGTCATCGAGCCGCAATTCGTAAGGGAAGGGGCAGGGGTCCGGCTTCGCCGGAGCATCGCGACCCGAAGGCTCGACTACCTCGATCCTTTTCTTCTCTTCGATCACTTCGGATCCGACGACCCCGGCGATTATTTGCCGGGTTTCCCCATGCATCCCCACCGGGGGATCGAGACGGTGACCTACATGTTGGACGGGGTCGTTAACCACAAGGACAGCTTGGGGAATTCCGGCACGGTCGGCGCAGGGGATGTCCAGTGGATGACCTCGGGCAGCGGGATCCTCCATGAGGAAATGCCCCAACCGAAGAACGGGAAGATGTACGGGTTCCAGCTGTGGGTAAATCTTCCGGCAAAGCACAAGATGACAAGGCCCCGGTACCAGGAGGTGCTCTCGGCCCGCATCCCCCAGATCGCCCGCGAGGGGGGGGTCCGCATCCGGGTGGTCGCGGGAGAGGTGGATGGAGTCGGGGGAGCGGTCACGGAAATCCACGCCGATCCCGGCTACCTGGATGTTTCGATCCCTGCCGGCCGGTCGTTCGGGCAGCCCGTTTCCCGGGGGCACGCGGCCTGTGCGTACGTTTTCGAGGGGAAGGGGATTTTCGGAGCCGAGGTCAACGGGGGAGGGGTCAAGGTTTCCTCGCCGAACCTGGTGGTTTTCGGGGACGGGGATTCCGTGTTTGTCCGCACGGATCGCCACCCCGTCCGGTTCCTGCTTCTCTCGGGGAAGCCCCTCGGCGAACCGATCGCACGATACGGCCCGTTCGTTATGAATACGAAGGAGGAAATCGACCAGGCGCTGTCGGATCTGCGCAACGGAACGTTTGTCAAGTAAGACAAGCGTTCTTCCTTAACGGTGAGTTCTTCCCGGAACGACTATCGAAGATCCGGCAAGGCGAGGGGTATCCCTTACAGGAGGAAGGGTATGCGCTACAAGCTTTTCGGGCGGACCGGATTGCGGGTGTCGGAGCTGTGCCTTGGCGTGATGACCTTCGGCGAGGAGTGGGGCTGGGGGGCATCCAGGGAGGAGAGCCGCAGGATATTCGAGGTTTACGCTGAGGCGGGGGGCAACTTCATCGATACCGCCAACTACTATACTGCCGGCACGAGCGAGCGGTTCGTGGGCGAATTCGTCGCCTCGGAGAGGGGACGGTTCGTCCTCGCCACGAAATACACCCTGAACATGAGACCGGACGACCCGAACGCCGGAGGGAACCACCGGAAGAATATGACCCGGTCTCTCGAGGAAAGCCTTTCGCGTCTCAAGACGGACTATGTCGATCTGTACTGGGTCCACGCCTGGGACCCAATGACTCCCGTGGAAGAGACGATGAGGGCTCTCGACGACATGGTCCGGGCGGGAAAGATCCTCTATGTGGGCATCTCCGACGCCCCCGCCTGGGTCGTCTCCCGGGCGAACACCCTCGCGGACCTCATGGGGTGGACCGCATTTGCCGGGCTGCAGATCCCTTACAGCCTCATCGAGCGGACGCCCGAGCGGGAACTCCTCCCCATGGCCCGGGCACTGGACCTCGCGGTCACGCCCTGGGGGACGCTCGGAGGAGGGGTTCTGACCGGGAAGTACAAGGCCGGGAAGCCCCGCCCGAAAGATGCCCGGTACGGCTCCCAGGAGGAATGGGGGAATATTTACGTTACGGAACGGAATTTACGCATCGCGGAAGAAGTCGATCGGGTAGCGAAGGAGATCGGCAGATCGCCATCCCAGGTCGCCATCGCCTGGGTTAGGCATCGCCCGCAGGGGGTGTTCATCCCCATCCTGGGGGCTTCGAAGACCGCACAGATGAAAGACAACCTCGGTTCCCTCGATGTCGCCCTTTCCGCGGAGCAACTCGGCCGGCTCGACGAGGTAAGCCGCGTCGATCTGGGTTTTCCCCTCGCATTTCTCGAACAGGTGCGGCAGATCGTCTACGGCAACACCTTCCCGCTCATCGACGACCACAGGCGGGGGGAATAAGGGACCGAAGAAAAACGAAAGAGGGGAGGGACACCATCGCCCCTCCCCCCTGTTGTTGCCTCCGGTAACGGTTTCTATCCGATCAGGGCCTTAAGGTATTCCCGGTTGAGCCGCGCGATGAACTTCACGTGGATGTCTTTCGGGCAGGCGGCCTGGCACTCGTAGTGGTTCGTGCAGTTTCCGAACCCGCATTCCTGCATCGTCTTGATCATCGCCAGGACTCTTTCCTTTGCCTCCACCTTCCCCTGGGGCAGGGCGGCCATCTGGGATACCTTGGCCCCCGCGAAGAGCATGGCGGCTCCATTCGGACAAGCCGCCACGCAGGCGCCGCATCCGATGCATTCGGCGGCGTCCATCGAATATTCGGCGTCCGGCTTGGGGACGGGGATGGCGTTCGCGTCGGGCGCTCCTCCGGTGTGGGTCGAGATGTAGCCTCCGGCCTGGATGATCGTGTCGAGCGCCCCCCTGTCCACCATCAGGTCCTTGAGGATGGGGAACGCACGGGCCCGCCACGGCTCGATGTAGATGGTATCCCCGTCCTTGAACTTTCGCATGTGGAGCTGGCAGACGGTGGTACGCTCCTGGCCGCCGTGAGCCAGGCCGTTGATGACCTGCGAGCAGACCCCGCAGATTCCTTCCCGGCAGTCGTGGTCGAAAACGATCGGCTCCTTCCCCTCCCGGATGAGGTCCTCGTTCACTACGTCGAGCATTTCGAGAAAGGAGTGGTGATCGGTGATGTTGCGGGCCGTCAGGGTCTCGAACCGTCCCGGTTCCCCCGGTCCGCTCTGGCGCCAGACGATCAGCTTGAGGGTCATCGTCTTGTGTTCGTCGTGTTGGCTCATTATTTGTAGCTCCTTACCGCGAGGTGGACTTCCTTGAATTCCAGCTGCTCCTTGTGGAGTTCGGGCTCGCTGTCGACCCCCCGGAACTCCCACGCGGCCGAATAGCAGAAGTTCTTGTCGTCGCGCCTGGCCTCTCCGTCCTCGTACTGGTATTCCACCCGGAAGTGGCCTCCGCACGATTCGTTCCGGTGGAGGGCGTCGCGGCAGAGCAGTTCGGCGAACTCCAGAAAATCCGCCGTGCGGCCCGCGTTCTCCAGTTGCTGGTTGATCTCCGCGCCGTTGCCGGTCACCCGCAGATTTTTCCAGAATTCCTCCCGGATCTCGGGGATCTTCATGATGGTCTCGGTGAGACCCTCCTTGCTGCGGGCCATCCCGACCTTGTCCCACATGAGGGTGCCCAGCTCGCGCATGAACTCCGTGACCGTCCTTCGCCCGTTGATGGAGAGGAGCTTCTTGGTGGAGTTCTTGACCTCCTCGATCGACTTTTTGCACTCGGCATGGTCCGACGTGACCTTCCCGGGATTGCTTTGCGCGAGGTAATGCGCCACGGTGTACGGAATGATGAAATAGCCGTCGGCCAGCCCCTGCATGAGGGCGCTGGCCCCGAGGCGGTTCGCCCCGTGGACGGAGAAATTGGCCTCGCCCAGGACGAAGAGTCCGGGAACGTTGCTCATCAGGTTGTAGTCGACCCACAGGCCGCCCATGACGTAGTGGGGCGCCGGGTAGATGCGCATCGGCACCTTGTACCCGTTCTCGTCGGTGATCCGCTCGTACATCTCGAAGAGGTTTCCGTACCGCTCGCGAATCGTCTCCTCCCCGAGACGTGCGATGGAGTCCCGGAAGTCGAGATAGACCCCGCGTCCGCCCGGACCGACGCCGCGGCCGTCGTCGCATTGTTCCTTCGCCGCACGGGAGGCGATGTCGCGTGGAGCCAGGTTCCCGAAACTCGGATACTTCCGTTCGAGGTAGTAGTCACGCTCCTCCTCGGGGATCGCATCGGGTGATCGTTTATCCCCCTTGTTCTTGGGTACCCAGATACGGCCGTCGTTCCGGAGCGACTCGGACATGAGCGTCAGCTTCGACTGGTAGTCGCCCGCCTGCGGAATGCAGGTGGGGTGGATCTGCGTGTAGCACGGATTGGCGAAGAATGCTCCCTTCTTGTAGGCCTTCCAGATGGCGGTGACGCTACACCCCATGGCATTCGTGGAAAGGTAGAAGACGTTCACGTAGCCTCCCGTGCACAAGAGGACCGCATCTCCCACGTGGCAGCGGATTTCCCCGGTGACGAGATCGCGTACCGTGATCCCCTTCGCCTCCCCGTCCACGATCACGAGATCGAGCATTTCGGTGCGGGGGAACATAGTAACCGTTCCCGCCTTGACCTGGCGCGAAAGGGCCGAATAGGCGCCCAGGAGAAGCTGTTGTCCGGTCTGCCCCCGCGCGAAGAAGGTCCGGGACACCTGGGCGCCGCCGAAGGAGCGGTTGTCCAGGTAGCCGGCGTAATCCCGGGCGAAGGGCACGCCCTGGGCGACGCACTGGTCGATGATGTTGTTGCTCACCTGGGCGAGCCGCCACACGTCCGCCTCGCGGGAACGGAAGTCGCCGCCTTTCACGGTGTCGTAGAAGAGGCGGTAGATGCTGTCGCTGTCGTTGGGGTAGTTCTTGGCCGCGTTGATGCCGCCCTGTGCCGCGATGCTGTGGGCGCGGCGGGGGCTGTCCTGGTAGCAGAAGGCCTCCACGTTGTATCCCAGCTCGCCGAGCGACGCGGCGGCGGAGGCGCCCGCAAGTCCGGTCCCGACCACCAGGATCTTGTACTTTCGTTTGTTCGCGGGATTCACAAGCTTCATTTCAAAGCGGTGCTTGTCCCACGTTTTTTCGATCGGTCCTGTCGGACATTTTCCGTCGAGTATCACTTGGGACCCCCTATTTGGTTAAAAAACCGACGAGTATGAGAACAGGAATGGCGCTGTACCCCAGGAGGAACAGCGCCGAGATCACCTTTCCAAGCGCGGTGAACCGGGGCAGGGTCTGCTCGTTGTTCCAGCCGAGGGTCTGGATGAAGCTCTGGATCCCGTGCTGCAGGTGGAGGAAGAGGACCACCATGGCCCCGACGTAGAGCAGGGCGATCACCGTGTGACGGAAGCTGGCGACCACCATGGAGTAGACGTCTCCCGGCCGTTTTGCGACCGCCGCGGGGATGATGTCGGGGGTGACGCGGAGGGTGAACTGCAGGAGGTGATACACGAGGAAGGCGAAGAGGAGCGCCCCCGTCCAGATCATCGTCTCGCTGGAGAAGTTGGCTTTGACCTTTCTGTTTACGGCGTATTTATCGGGATTCGCCGACCAGTTTTCGAGGGTCAGCAGCACGCCGAAGACGACGTGTATGCCGAGCATGGCAAGCATGAAGGCCCGGAATGCCCAGACCAGCGGGCCAAGGCTGTGCAGTTTCTCGGCATAGGTGTTGAGCGCGTTCGGGCCGAAGAAGATGGTGGAGTTTCCCAGCAGATGGACGATGACGAAGAAGAGCATGAAAAGTCCGCTCACCGCCATCAGGATCTTTCTGCCTACGGTATTGGAGAGAATCTGCATGGTTCCATCCCTTTTTCGTGATTTTGTTTTTTCCCCCGATACGGGTGTATCGGGAAACCATTCCCGGGAAGGACAGGGGGTGCCCGCCACTCCGAGGTTATCCGCATAACCCGCTCCCTGGAAACATGGATTTCCTGCTGAGGGCCGGGCGCGCAAGGATGGGGTGGGCCCGGCTGTATTCTGTATACCGACAAATATACCGAGAGAGCATAGGCCGAATGCCCAGGTGATGTCAATCTCGGTCTCCGCGTCCCACCTCCTTACGCTTCTCATTGCATTTTGCAATTGCTACCATCATGGTAGCGGCCGGCGGCGTCATCCCGACAAGGATCAATGGAGAGAGGGAAATGGGCCAGGTGCTTTCTGTATACGGGGAAAAGGGGCGATGGGGAAAAGGCCCTTGTGCGCGGCGATACTCCTGCTCCTGATGGCGGGAGTGCCGTCGATCGCCGGGGGGGCGGACCGGGTTTCCGCGGAGAGGTATGGCGGCAGGAGCGAGGGGCCGGCATACCCAGGATGCGAAAAGGTCTCCCGTGATGACGCGGCGCTCTTCCGATGCCTCAAAGATGCTTCGGAGAAGGGGGACCCTCTTGCCCAGCACCGCCTGGGGAATCTGTATGAAGCGGGACGCGGCGTCCCCCGGGATTCGGCGGAAGCGATGAAATGGTACCGGAAGGCAGCGGAACAGGGGAATCCGGAGGCACAGGCAAGTCTCGGGGATGCCTACGCGTTCCATCAGCAGGATTACGGCGAGGCGTTGTTGTGGTACCGGAAGGCGGCGGAACAGGGAAATGCCGAAGCCCTGTACGGCATCGGCGTGCTGCATGCCAACGGTCTCGGTGTCCCGCGCGACCGCGCGAAAGCGGTAGAATGGTACCGAAAGGCCGCGGAACGGGGAAACCCGAAGGCGCAAAGCAGCCTTGGGAGGGCATACGCGTACGGAGTCGGCGTGCGTCGGGACCCATCGGAAGCGTTGTGGTGGTTTCGGCAGGCCGCGAAGCAGGGTAACGCAGGTGCTCTCGACTGGCTCGCGTCCGTGGCGGAAAAGGGCTCCCCCGAAGCGCAGTATGCCCTCGGGACGATGTACGCGGACGGACAGGGAGTTCGCAGGGATCCGGCCGAAGCGGCGAAATGGATCCACAGGTCGGCGGAACAGGGGAATGCGGAGGCCCAGAAGGACCTCGGGTGGATGTACGCAAACGGGGAAGGGGTGACACGGAATGACGAGGAAGCGGCGAAATGGATCCGGAAAGCTGCCGACCAGGGAGACCCCCATGCCCAGAACAACCTCGGGGTGATGTACGCAACGGGCCGGGGGTTGCCGAAGGACTATGCCGAGGCGGCGAAGTGGTTCCGCATGGCGGCGGGAAGCGGGGATGCAAAGGGAAAGGAAAACCTGGAAAAGCTGAAAGACCTTTACCGTCCGGAAACGAAGTGACGCAGGGAGAGGGAAGGAGCCAGCGATGCCGGAATCGCCACCGGTCGTTCCCGATCGTTTCGTCCAGACCGGCTTGAGTATTCTTCAAATCCTTTTCTCCGGTTGTCATCCGAGAAATTTTGCCGTCCGTCTGTGGGACGGGACGGTTTACAAGCCCGAAGCGGGGCGGAAACCGGTTTTCACTCTGGTGATCAACCGTCCCGGGGCGCTTCGAAGGATGTTCTGGCGAATATCCGATCTTGCCCTCGGGGAAAGCTATATTTTCGGTGATTTCGACGTAGAGGGAGATTTCGAGTCCGCGTTTGCGATTGAGGAATACCTGGGCGGTCTGCGCCTGGGGGTCGCCGACCGGCTCTTCTTCGCGAGGCAAATGATGAAACTGCCGTCCGACGACCGTCCTCCCGCCGGCAGAAGGGCTGACGGTTTGGCGGGAGCGCCCCATTCCCCTGGGCGCGACAGGGAAGCCGTGAGGTATCACTACGACGTGTCCAACGATTTCTTCGCCCTCTGGCTGGATCGCCGAATGGTCTACTCCACGGCGTATTTCAACGAACCGGGGGAGGAGCTGGAAGCAGCCCAGGAGCGAAAGCTGGACTATATCTGCCGGAAACTTCGCCTCCGCCGCGGGGAGCGCCTGCTGGACATCGGCTGCGGATGGGGCGGACTGGTCCTATATGCAGCGAAAACCAGGGGAGTGGAGGCGGTCGGAATCACGCTCAGCAAGCCTCAGGCGGAACTGGCCGCTGCGCGTATCCGGGAGGAGGGCCTCACGGACCGCTGCCGGGTGGAGGTAAAGGATTACCGGGAGATCGACGCTCCGGGGCAATTCGACAAGATCGCCAGTGTGGGGATGTTCGAGCACGTGGGGGAAACACGCATGATGGAATACTTCGGCCGGGCCTGGCGGCTGCTTCGACCCGGAGGTGTTTTTCTCAACCATGGAATCGCACGGCATGCGGGTCTGCCGATCCGTCCCGGGCCGTATTTTTCGGACCATTACGTCTTTCCGGACGGCGATCTCATCCCCGTCAGCACCACGTTGCGCGTCGCCGAGAGTTGCGGTTTTGAAGTCCGCGATGTGGAGAGCCTGCGGGAGCATTACCTCCTCACGCTCCGTCACTGGGTTCGCCGCCTCGAGGCCCGGCGCGAGGAAGCGAGGCGCGCCACGGACGAGGTTACCTGCCGCGTGTGGCGACTTTACCTCAACGCGGCGGCCTACCGGTTCCGGATGGGCGTCTACAACGTATACCAGTCTCTCCTCGTCAAGCCCGACGAGGGGAGAAGCGGTCTGCCCCTGTCCCGGGAGGACTGGTACCTGTGACCCGGTAAACCGCTAACCCTTTCCCTCTTTCGGCAGGGACAGCACGGCCTGACCGGCTGCGTGCGCTATGTTGCGCACGATCTTCCATTCCTCCTCGACGCGTTTCCGGGCCGAGGTCCAGGGACTCGGCTCGATCGTCTTCCGGGAAGGCTTTCTCCCGATAAGGGATTCGTAGAGGGCAAGGGCATCTTCCGCGGTATTCGAAAGGGAGAAGGAGTCCACCGTCCTTGCGACTCCTTCCCCGAGGCGCCGTCGCTCTTCCGGGGAAAGCCCAGCGACCCAGGAGAGGGCGGAGACGAACTCCTCCTGGTCCTCCCGGGGCAGCAGACGCCCGTTTTCTTTATCCCGCACCACTTCATGCACGCCGGAGGCGTCTAACGCCACCACAGGCGTACCTGCCGCCATCGCCTCCGTCAGCACCATCCCCTGGGTTTCCGAACGGGAAGAGAAGGCGAAGACATCCATGCCCCGGTAGGCCGACGCAAGTTCGGGGAAATCCATGACGCCCCGGGAATGAAACCGATCCGCAAGTCCCTGATCCGCGAATGTCTGTTCGATCACCTTTTTCATGGGCCCCTCGCCCGCGAGGAAAAAGCGGGCCTCCCTGTTCATGAGAAGGAAGCGGACCATCGCTCCCGTCAAAAATCCCAGGTTTTTTTCGGGAGCGAGACGCCCCACGTGTCCTACGAGAAAGGCGTCCGGGGGGATTCCCATCCGCTTCCGGAAAGCCACCCCGTCTCCTTTGCCGAAGATTTCCACGTTCACACCGGTAGGAATGACATGCACGGGGACCGTCACCCCCCGGCTCACGATTTCCTCCGCCACCGTCCTGCTGGGAGCGATGACCGCGTCGCAGAGGTTGCAGTAACCGGTGACCAGGTCGAGCACGAAACGCTTGAGCCTGGGCGAGTCTCCCGGAACGTAATGGGTGTATTTCTCGTACATCGTGTGGTGCGTGAAGACCACGGGGATATCGCGAGTGGCCGCGACGCGGAGGGCCGTATCGCCGAGCAGGAACGGGTGGTGGGAGTGGACTACCTGCGTGGGGAATGTCTTCAGTGCCGAGATCACTTTCCCGCTTGCGAGCATGGGGACGGAGAAGTCGCTGCCGTTGAAGTTCTGCACCGCGGGGACACGAACCACGTCGGTCTCCCGCTCGGGAATTCCCTCGAATATCGGGGCCACGACGACGACGCGGTGCCCGCGCTTCCGGAATTCGGCAGTGAATCCCGTGACGCTGCGGGCCACCCCGCCGACGTGGGGAAGGAAGGTGTTGGTCACCATCAGGATGTTCACGGCGGATCCTCCCGGGAAAGAAGGACCGAACCCTTCCCTCCGACGGCATCGACAGGTGCGAACCCGGGGAGGCGCACCTCGACATGCGGCGGGACGCCCCGCCAGTCGCCGGTCCACTGGACTTCCGCCCGGGTCCCTTTCGGAACGATCCTGACGGAAACCGGCCCGAACTCGGTGGGGGCAGGGCCGAAGGCGAGGGCCTCCGGCTGGTTCAGCCATTCGGGAAAGATACCGGATCCCAGAACGAGACGATCCCCCTCCTCCCGGACGAAACTGTTCCGGATCATGAGAACCCATTCGGCGGATGCCCAGACGTGATGTCCGTCGCCCATGCACCCTCCCCGTGTCCGCACGTGGACGGCCTCCGGCCACTGCCCCGTGGGGGAAGCGAGGTCCGCTGTCGTTCGGACGAGATCCCGGAAACGGAGGTCCCCCGCGCGAAGAAGGACCTGCGCCAGGTGAAGGGTCAGATACGGGTTGATCCCGGAGTGGATGATGTCCAGGAAAAAGCCCTCGTTCACGAGGCAGGAAGAGAGGAGATACTCGGCCGTATCCAGGAGTCGGGGATCGCGGGAAGGGAAGATCCGCAGAGGGTATCCGGCCGCGAGGGAGCCTATGGCTCCCGAGTCCATCCGCCGGTACGGGGAGGCTGCCATACCGGCACGGTGAAGGCGGCGGGATACCCCGGACAGGCTTGATTCGATACAAGCGAGGAATCCGTCCGCCTCGCGCCTGAAGTAGGCCGCCGCATCCGCGTCGCCGAGCGCATCCAGGAGCCAGGCGGACGCGCGAAGACCCGCCACCCCCCAGAAGTCGTCCCAGTAGTAATAGTCGTTGGGACCCAGGTGCTCCGCGCTGAATCCGGCCGGCAGAAGTCCCGCGTGGAGTTCCCGTCCTTCCGGCGAAAGGCGTTTCTTGAGGATCCAGCGACCGCCCCGCTCGATGGGCTTTCGCCAGCCGGTATCGGGCAGGTGTCCCGTGAGTTCGCAGTAGCGCCTCATGATCCACAGGCTCTCCCCGTTGGAGTCCCACTCCCCATCCTGCGAAAGGAAGAAGCCGGATCGTGTTTGGCGGTCGGGAAACCGGTCGAGGGCACGTTTTACCCGGTCCCCCAGGCCGACGCAGAGCAGGGCGTGAAGAATGAAGGCGGCGTCGCGGAACCAGAATCTTTTGTAGGTGTAGGGGCCGGGGTAGACATCTCCGGGGGAATGGAGGACAAGGGACCGGACGGCTGTTTCGTACAGGTATACGAACCCGGTATCGGGGATCTGGAGAAAGGTGCGACCCGCGAGCGCCTTCCGCCAGTCCGGTCTCTCGGGATTTTCCTCACCCGTACGGGGTTTTCTTTCCAGGGGGATGCTCAGGCAGATCTCTTTTGTTCTTCCCTTCCCGACGGCGAACAGGGCGGCGGCGGTAGCCATGCCGACCTTGCAATGGATACCTGTGCGGCTGTCCGGCTCGAAGAGACGTGCGTGCACGTCGGCGCTACGGTAGTCGGAGAACCGGGAACGATCGGGGGGGGTGCAGAACAAGACCGCCTGGCGACGGCCGATCCGCCAGCCGGAAACGCCCGGCTCCCCGCGGATGTCATGGACAAAGCTTACGCCCTCGGGGTTGTACGGCCGCAAGGCGATCACAAGCCAGGAATCCTCGTCGCTCCGGGCATCGACCGTCATTTGGCAGCAGGCCCCCCCGTCGCTTTCGACTACCTCGACACGGGAAGATAGAATCCAACCCTCGAGGGAGAATCGAGAGACGACGGCGAGTCCTTCGGTAAGGTCGAGATGCTGTTCCGCTTTATCGAGCCGTGACGGTATGAGGCTGCGTCCGTTCTCGGACACCATCCAGGCGTCCAGAGACCAGCTGTCCCAGAACGGGGTGAGCAGCCCCCTCGGGTCCACGATGGGCAGTTCGTCGAAGTCGGGGATCCCCACGGCGGTCCAGTTGCGGTTTGTGAGGTTGACATGGGTCAGAGAGAAGGCGCGCGGGATGAACGCCTCGTTTTTCGGGTCGAACTGGCGTTCGACCCAGAAAGGCCAGACCCAGTCCCTGTTGTGCTGGATCGCGCCGGTGTTCAGCAATCCCCGGGCGTGAAACACCATGCCCGCACGAAGAATCTCGAGGGGTTCCTTTACCTCAAGTGGCTGAGCGAAGCGCTCGAGACGGGAGAGGAGCTTCACCGGGTCCACGAGGCCCCGCCCCCTTGCCGCGCGGCTCACCAGCTGCTTCCAGGGAAACCATCGCAACCACACGGTGAATCGATCCCTTCACGGAAAGCGGTTTTCCCGCCGGAACGACACCGCCCGTTTCCGATCCGCGGTCCGGCGATCGATTGTTTTCGCGACCTGACCGGCAGGAGCAGGGGAACAGACCCACTATTTGTAGGATAATATTCGGGAGAAACGTTCGCAAGGGCAGGGGAAACTCCCGCACGAAGGTCCGGGGGGGTAACCGCGGACCGTCGTTGACGCCAGACGGGCGATGGTTTAAAAAGGAGTATCCGCAATGGGAAAGATTCCATCACCATTTTTTGTCTGTGCTCTGGCCGGGATGGCACTTTCCCTGTTCTCCGCAACGGTCGTTCACGCAAAGGACGGGGAGACGACTCCCCCGAAACCGGCCTGGGTGGAACCGAATGTCGATCGACCCGGATCGGACTTCAAGATCCTTTGGCTTCAGGGAGGCGTGCAGGCGTGCCAGGAGGCTTGTGCTCAGAATCCCCAATGTAAATCCTATACCTATGTCAGGGCAGGAGTGGAGGGTCGATTGGAAGGATGCTGGCTGAAGAACGGTGTCCCCCCGCCTGTCGAGGACGGATGCTGCGTCTCCGGCGTGAAATCGGACGAGACGGTGTCCCGATTCCTGCGGGAGCCCGTCCTCCCGCCGCGGGTAACGGAAACGCCGCCGGACGGTGCGAAGCAGGAGGCCTCGGTTCCGAAACCTCCTCCTGTGGAAACGGAAGTGCAGAAGGAGGAAGCTCCCGCGACCGGTGCGGGAAAGCGGATCGTCTGGAAGATCAACTTCGACGCGGCCCTCCCGGGGAGTTCGATAGCGGGAAAACGTATGGTTCCGGTTGCGGTTCCCCCTTCCGTACCGGTTGTCGGAACGGGCAGGAAAGAGGTGAAGGGGATGGACTTTTCCGCGGCAGAACGGGCAACGACCGGACGAATGGATCTTCCCGCCATCGCCGCATCCCGGAGCGGTAGAAGGAATATCCGGGGGGTCACCTATGCGGCGTCACCCGAGAGGAAGACCGTTCAGGAACGCCGGCGGGAAGGAGCGGGCACCAGGAACGTTACCGGGGTAGATATCAAGGCGGCTCCGCCGCGACGATAGCGCAGGGAGGACGTATGAAGCAAGCAGGCGTCACGATAACGATGATGATCACCGCCATCTGTATCTTTTCCGTACCTTTCTCCGCGTATGCCCAGGACGGGCGGGGGCCCGCCGGTCTTCCCGCCTACCTCAAGTCACCCTCCGACAGGCCCCCTCCCACGGGTATCGAACCGACAATCGTTACATCAAAAGAGACGACGGACGAACTTCTGGCAACGATTCCCCCGAAGGATTCGGTAATTATCATCCGCGGCAAGGTAAATATGGGGGGGCGAAACTACTTCTCGGTTTACCCGATCTTCCGGGCCGGGTCGCTGTACGGAGCAATGAAGACGTGTGAGAAGGATTTCCTCATGAAACCCCAGTACCAGGCTGCGAAACAGGAAGGGTACACCTTGGTCGTCGTCGTAAAGGACACCGCGACGAACCCGGATTGCTGGAGCGAATATCGGAATCTGAAAACGGTTGACCTGAGTTGCGACCAGCTCATGGTAAAGACTGCGGAACAGAGCGAACCCGTCACCTGGGCCAACCCGGACTCTTCCTATGCCAATTCCTTCGATCTCCGGACGTTCGATCTGGGCCCCATCAATCCCCGTTGAGGGGAACGTCTGTTCTATGCCCCGAAAAGATGGTCGGAGCAATGCCAGCCTGACAGGAAAGAAAAGATTTATATAATATTATATTTTTTACATAAGAATATGCATCTGTTGTTTAATGCAATTATTATCATTAATTCTGCAAGCTATTTATATAATTAGAGATAATTAATCTCCCCTTTCTCCGGAAAAGATAATAAAGTCATACAAATTAAATAATTACATGTTTGAGGACGATTGTCCCTGCAGACAGAATAATTACGAATACGTTACCTGTTTAGTGTATTCATATGCATGATAATTTATATTTCTCCTTATTTTCCTTCGGTCCTGTTGTCGTATAATAGATGCAACCGGCGCAGCCTCCGAAGATCTCCGAATCTTTAACATCGAAAGGACTACGATCGCGGGTCCAGTCTTTTTTCGCAGGACGCTGTCGGCCGATTTTTTACGAGGAGCCGTAGCAGGGGAGTTAGCATGCGGACGAGGAACGGGTACAGATATGTCATCAAGGTGTTCGAGGCGCAATGGGACCTGCATCACGCGGAAACGGTCAAGCCGTTCTTCGAGCAGTTGAAGCGGGATACGGAAGAGACCTACGCGAGACGCAACGGGTATCGCCTGGACCGTCCCGGACATGACGCGCTGTTCAGCTATACCGTATTCCAGAACGCGCAAGGGTTGAAGGACGCCCTTTCCCGGTACGACCAGGGAGTGGACAGCAGGGCCAAGATCGCCTACGTCGGGTGCCACGGGAAACGGAAGGCGATCAGCGCCGTCAAGGATATCAGCCGCACCAGGCTCAAGAATATCGTCGCCCCTCTTACCAGCTACGATGGAATATTTTTCGGCGCGTGCGACTTCGCCAATCGAAAGACGGCACAGGTTCTGCTGGATCACTCGCCCTACATCAAGTGGATCGCCGGCTACGAGAACTGGGTGCCGTGGCTCGAGGGAATGTTGTGCGACATCATGTTCTTCCGCCTCCTGTTAAGCGGCCGATTCGTTCGTCCGAACACCAACGCGAGGTGGGAACCGATCAGCCGTCCGGAAGACGTCGCGAAGAAGATGTACGAACTCCACCCGCCGTCCCGCGACCTCCGGTTTACCCTCTATTACCGGACGCGTGACGGGGTCTGCTCCACCCTGGAGGCACAGCAGGAGAAGGATTGAGGTACCACCACCCGTTCCGGGATCCGGCCCGGATCGAATCCCTGCCGCTCCTTCGGGAACGTTTCTTTCGTTTATTGACACTTTCGATACCGACGGATCGTATAAAAGGGGACGCGGCGGCGGGGCCTGTCAGGGCGATTCCGCCCGAAACCGCGATGGTACCCATGGAAAAACGATATTCCCCGTTCGGGCTTCCCTCGGATCTCCCGGGCTGCCTAAAACCCGTAAGGAGAAGAGTATGAACTACCAGCCGATCGAAAATTACGGTGTCATCGGGGACCTGCACACGATCGCTCTCGTCGGTATGGACGGTTCGATCGACTTCATGTGTTTCCCGAATTTCGACTCCCCGACGATCTTCGCCGCGATCCTCGACCAAGAGAAAGGAGGAAGGTTCCGAATCGCTCCCGTTCTCGACGGTGCACGACAGAAGCAACTCTATCTTCCCGACTCCAATATCCTCCTTTCCCGGTTCCTTTCGGAGAAAGGTGTTGCCGAGATATCGGATTTCATGGCGATCGAGGAGGACTCGGAGCACTGGCACGACCTCGTTCGCCGGGTGAAGACCGTGCGAGGGGAGATTCATTTCCGCATGGTGTGCGATCCCCGGTTCGACTACGGGCGTCGAACGCACCGGGTGAAGGTGGGGAAGGGGGGGGCCGTTTTCCATCCCGACGGAAAAGGGCTGCAGGCGCTTCGACTCCGCTCGGACATCCCGCTTCGGACGGAGAACGGGGCGGTCATCGCCGAGTTTACGCTTCGTGCGGGAGAGAGCGCCTTCTTCGTTCTCGAGGAGGCGCGGGGGAGTGATGAGTCCCCCTCCAGCGGGGCAGACTACGTATCCCGCGCGTTCAAGGAGACGCTCAACTTCTGGCGTCGGTGGGTGGCCCGTTCGAACTACCAGGGGCGGTGGCGCGAGATGGTGAACCGGTCCGCCCTCACGCTGAAACTCCTGACCTCCCATTCCGCCGGTTCGATCGTCGCTGCTCCGACGTTCGGTCTTCCGGAGCAGATCGGAGGAGAGCGCAATTGGGATTACCGGTACACGTGGATCCGCGACGCCTCCTTCACCCTGTATGCCCTGATACGCCTGGGATACACGGAGGAGTCGGCAGCGTTCATGCGCTGGATCGAGGCGCGCTGCGGAGAGCTCTGTCCCGACGGATCGCTGCAGACCATGTATGGAATCGACGGCCGGCACAAACTCGCCGAGGAGATCCTTCCCCACCTCGAGGGGTACCGGAAATCCTCTCCGGTACGGATCGGGAACGGCGCGTACGACCAGCTCCAGCTGGATATCTACGGCGAGCTCATGGATTCGGTCTACCTGTACGACAAGTACGGCGAGCCGATCAATTACGATCTCTGGTCGAATCTCGTCCGTCTGATCGACTGGGTGTGCGGGAACTGGCGGAAGAAGGACGAGGGGATATGGGAGATCCGGTCCGGTCGTAAGGAGTTTCTTTATTCCCGCCTCATGTGCTGGGTAGCGATCGACCGGGGTGTCCGGCTTGCTCGGAAACGGTCCCTCCCCGCCCCGTACGACCGGTGGCACAAGGCCAGGGACACGATCTACAAGGATATCTTCGGGAACTTCTGGGACTCCCGGAGAAAGGCGTTCGTACAGTCGAAAGGCGCCACCGTGCTCGACGCCGCGAACCTGCTGATGCCCCTTGTGAAGTTTCTGGGCCCCACGGATCCCCGCTGGCTCTCCACCTTGAGGGCGATAGAAGAGGATCTTGTCGAGGATTCACACGTCTATCGGTATCAGACTGCCGGCGGGTCCCCCGACGGTCTCCTGGGCGGGGAGGGGACGTTCACCATGTGCTCTTTCTGGTACGTAGAGTGTCTTTCCCGCGCCGGGCAGGTCCAGAAGGCGCGGTTTTTCTTCGAAAAGATGCTCGGGTATGCAAACCACCTGGGGCTCTTCTCGGAGGAGCTGGGACCGAGCGGGGAGCATTTGGGCAACTATCCCCAGGCATTTACCCACCTGGGTCTGATCAGCGCGGCCTATAGCCTCGACCGGAACCTGACGGCGTCCCGCGGGTAATCCCGGTCGCGGCAGGTCCGGGTTCACCCGATTGACGATTCGGAAGGCGTCGACGACGAACAGACCTTTGTCCACGGTCTTTTGGCCTGTCCCGGACTATGAGAAAATGATGGCCGCCGAACGAGGTCCTTACGGAGGGGGGAAACGTAAAACGAGGCTCGTTCGGCGTCCGTGGAGGTCGGTATGAGCGAGAAGATCCCGGCGGAACCTCCGGTTCTCATTCCCGAGAACGAGATCCGCCGTCGGGTCGGAGAGCTTGCCCGGCAGGTGTCCTCGGATTACGCAGCGGCGAAAGAGTTGCATCTGATCGGCGTACTGAGGGGTTGCTTCATATTCCTTGCCGATCTCTCCCGGCTCCTCACCGTCCCGCGGCAGATCGATTTCATGGCCATTGCCGCCTACGGGAAGAATTCGGCGCCGTCGGGCGCCGTGCGCCTCATCATGGATCTCCGAACGAATATCGCGGGGAAGCATGTTCTGATCGTCGAGGATATCGTCGACACCGGAAACACGCTCGAGTACCTCATGAGCACCCTGCTTCCACGCAAGCCGGCCACCCTGAAGACCTGCGTGCTGCTTCGGAAGAGGGCACGCCTGGAGAAGGACGTAAAGATCGATTATCTCGGGTTTGACATCCCCGACCGGTGGGTCGTGGGATATGGGCTGGACTGCGCGGACGGACATCGCGCCCTTCCGTATATAGGCGTTGTGAAGACGGATTGATCCATTCGCCCGCAGAGAGCCCCACTTGCTTCGGCTCTATGGGGAACTCTTTTTAAGGAGAGGGGATTCGATGAACAGGGATGATCAGGGAAGGAGGAAAGGGCAGGGCGAGGAGAGCTTCCCGGAGCTGCTGGAGGGGGCCATGCCCGAGTCTGTCCGGCTGGAGCCGGGGGAGAAGGTTACAGCGAGAATCATTGCAATCACCTCGGAGTACATCTTCCTCGATCTGGGATGGAAAGGGGAGGGGTGCCTCGAAAGGAAGGAATTCCTCGACCCGGACGGAAACCTCACCGTCCGGGAAGGCGATACCGTCCAGTCGTATTTTCTCGGAACGAAAAACAACGAGATGTGGTTCGCCACGAAGATCGGCGGCGAGGCGGTCGGGCAGTCCCGGATGGAAGACGCCTTCCGAAACGGAATTCCCGTAGAGGGGAATGTGGACAGGGAGGTAAAGGGGGGCTTTTCCGTGCGCATAGCCGGAGGACTCCGGGGGTTCTGCCCGTTCTCCCAGGCGGGCTTCGCCGGAGTAGAGAGCCGGGGAGAAATGATCGGGAAAAAACTTCTCTTTCGTATTACGAAGTACGACGGAAAAGGACGCAACATCGTCCTTTCGCACCGTGCCGTGCTGGAGGAAAAACGTCGGGAGGAACGGGAATCCCTCAAGGGAACGCTGCGGGAAGGGATGACGGTCAGGGGCAGGGTCACCTCCGTCAGGGAATTCGGAGCCTTCGTGAGCGCAGGTCCCATCGAAGGGTTGGTGCCGGCGTCCGAAGTCGGCTGGGAGCGTGGGGGCGACATCCGGGATACGCTTACCGTGGGGCAGGAAGTGGAAGTTGCGGTCATGCACCTCGATTGGGAAAAAGAGCGTTTTACCTTCAGCATGAAGAAGACGCTGGCCGACCCGTGGGAGCGTATCGAGGAAAAATATCATGAGGGATCGCTCCACACAGGGAAGGTGTCGCGCCGTGTCCCGTTCGGGATTTTCGTCAGTCTGGAACCGGGGGTGGACGGTCTCCTGCACTTCTCCAAACTCGGGGAAGGAAAGCGGACCCGCAACATGGGCGAGTTCGGGAAGGAGGGAGAGACAATTCCGGTGAAGGTGGATCGTGTGGATAAGGAAAAGAGGAAGATCTCACTTTCCCTTCCGACGGACGAGGCCGAAGAGGGGAGAACGGCCGATTCGGAGGATTATCGACAATACTTCATCAAGGAGCACTCTTCCTCCCTGGGCTCGCTGGGAGAGGCGTTGAAAGTGAAACTGGAGGATAAGAAAAATAAATAGCCGGAAATTTTATTGTTTATTCATCCAAAAGCTGTCGAATCTTTAACAACAGCTCTTGTGGGGTAAAGGGCTTGAAGATTAGGGGCCTCCGACCGAGAGGATACTCCTGTGCATCGACGTTGGTATCGAAATAGCCGGTCATGAAAAGGGTCTGAATCTCCGGATGCCGGGATGCGACCCGAGCCGCAAGACTTTGCCCCCCGAGATTTGGCATCACCACATCCGTTAGCAACAAGTGAATCGGATCCTTGTTCTGGGAGAACAGGGCGAGAGCCTCTTCCCCGTTGGAAGCCGTCAAGACGTTGTATCCAGCATCCTCCAGGGTTTCGCGAATAAGGTTCAGGACTGGTCCCTCGTCTTCGACTACCATGATTGTTTCTTCTCCGGGAGCGGCGTCCAGGACCAGTTCCGGAGGATCCGTTGAATGTGCCGTCTCGGTCACCCGGGGAAGCAATATCGTAAATGTGGAGCCCTGTCCCGGCTCGCTCTCCACCTGGATGTCCCCACCGCTCTGCCGGATGATGCCATACACAGTCGCAAGTCCCAGCCCCACTCCTTTTCCCACTTCCTTGGTTGTGAAATATGGTTCAAAGATGTGTGCTTTGATCCCCTCGTCCATTCCAATCCCGTTGTCTCTGAAAAGCAGTTTCACGCATGCGGTCGTCGAGATCCCCGGGTTCTTGAAGGCGATGGAGTCATCCACGTCGACGTTTTCGGTTTCTATGGTTATTCTTCCTCCTTGCGGCATGGCGTCCCGGGCATTCAGCGCCAGATTCACGATTACTTGCTCGATCTGCCCCGGATCCGCTTTCACTTTTCCAAGGTTGGAGGTGGGAATCGTCACGAGCTCGATATTCTCCCCGATCAGGCGTCGGAGCATCTTTTCCATGTTAAATACGATCTGGTTTACGTCCAGGATCTGGGGTTGTAGGATCTGTTTTCGGCTGAATGCGATCAACTGCTGCGTCAACCGGGTGGCTCGAGTGCTAGCCTTCTCTATCTCATCAAGTCCCTTGGAAACGTGATCGGGATTTCCGCTTCGCTTCTTCGTCAGCCCAACGTACCCAATGATAACCGTCATAAGATTATTGAAATCGTGTGCGATCCCGCCCGCAAGCCTTCCCACCGCCTCAATTTTCTGGGATTGGCGTAATTGATCCTCGAGGTGCTTCCGCCCGGTTACGTCGCGGGCGAAGACCTGGAGAGCGGGTTTGCCATGGTACTCGATCGGCACTGCCGATATCTCCATTTCCACGGGGGTTTGGTCGAGCCGGAGAAATCGCTCCTCCGTCGACGGCAATATTTCCCCCCTTTCCCGTTCTATGCGGATCCAATCCTCGGCCGGCCGTCGGTTTTCCGGGTGGAGGAAGTCCAGAAGCGGTTTCCCCACTATATCCTTGTTGCTGGAGGCGCCGAAAAGCTCCATGCCCGCAGTATTGATGAAAACGAATTTCCCCTCCTGCAGGATGTAGATGGTCTCCGGGGAAAGCTCCACAAGGTCCTGGTACTGTTGCTTGCTCTCCCGGAGGAATTCTTCCGCCCGCGTTCTCTCCAGCAGGATAACGATAACAAGCCAGAGTACGGTGATCCCGATCAACCGGTTGAGGATCGCCACGTTGGTACTGCCCAGCGGCGTGTTCGCAAAGTGCCCGAGAGTGATCAGCAGCGTGCATATCAACATCAGCAGGTAGGTATTTCGTCGTGGTGCTACATATGCGGTTAGAAGCAGGGGGATCAGATAAAATAACCAGACGGCGATATCTGTCGGATTAAAGCAGTCAAAAAGGAAAAAAACGGCCGATAACAGGAGGGATAATCCGAACGCCAAAGAAACTTTTCGATTTTTTCCCCGGCTCATCATCTCCCCGTTTCGGAATGCAACGAAGGGTAAGCCCACCTTCAAATTCCGAATATAGCATATTTCTTATTTTTCATTCGATTCGTCGGCACAACATTGCCGTACCCGTGCAGGAACCCGGGTAGGTTTCTTGTCCGTTCCCGACCGGCGTGGCATCATGGTCCGGGGGGATGCCCCGGGAGGATAATATGTCGGCAAACCCGAAATTTCTACCGCTATCGATCCTTGCGGTCCTTCTCGTCACCCTCTTCGTCGCGCCTCCACCGGTCCTTCCATACGGCATGGCTGCCGCATCGTTTTCCCCCGGCCTGTTTCCGTCACCGCCCGCCCTGGAGAGCGCCGCGGAACGATCCCTGGCGGTAAGCGTCGCCGGGAAAAGCCGCGTTTCGGAGATCCTGGACACGACTCTCTTCACCATCGACGAACATGGAATCAAGATAAGACAGCTCTTGATCTCGCTGGTCGTCCTTTTCCTGGGTCTTCTGCTTCTCAAGCAGGGGATACGGCTTTTCCGGAAACGGGTGTTGCCCAAAACCACCCTGAAGCCGAACGAGGCGGCTGCGCTCACGAAAATCATCTACTACTTCGGGGTTCTGATCATTCTCCTGTTCTGCATGCGGTTGGTCCATCTGCCGGTCACGGCGTTCGCTTTCCTGGGAGGAGCGCTCGCCATCGGTGTGGGTTTCGGCGCACAGAACCTGCTCAACAATTTCATCAGCGGATTCATACTCATGGCGGAACGGCCGATCCGGCTCGGTGACCTGATCGAAATCGAGGGAAGCTTCGCGAGGGTAGAGGATATCGGCCCTCGCTGCACCCGCATCCGGACCGCGGACAACATCCACATCCTTGTCCCGAACAGCAGTTTCCTCGAGAAGAATATCGTGAACTGGACCCTTTCCGACCAGAAGGTCAGGGCACACGTGACCGTCGGAGTGGCCTACGGTTCCCCGGTCCGCGACGTCGAACGCCTTCTGGTGAAGGCGGCGACCGAGAACGAGAAGGTGCTTCGGGAACCGGAGCCTTTCGTACTATTCCGGGATTTCGGGGACAACGCCCTGCTCTTTTCCCTCTACGTCTGGGTCAGCATGGAGACGATGGCAGAGCGGCTTCGCCTGGAGAGCAACATCCGGTTCCGCGTCGATGACCTGTTTCGGGAGGCCGGGATCGTCATTGCGTTCCCCCAGCGGGATATTCACCTCGACACGTCCCGGCCGCTGGAGCTCAAGGTCGTCGATCCGGGCAAGTTTTTGAAGAAAGACGAAAAGGGTTGAAAGGAGGGATCCATGGCGAGAGTGCTTTCCCCCGATGACCTGTACAGGAACTGCGATGAGAGCATGTTCGACTTTCATACGACGGGCGACGTCCCGTCGCTGGACGGGATCATCGGACAGGAGCGCGCGCTTACCGCTATCGACTTCGGCCTGAACCTTCCCAGCATGGGGTTCAACATTTACGTTCTGGGGGAAAGTGGCACGGGAAAGACTTCTGCGGTCCGCGCCTTCATATCGAAGAAGGCGGAGCAGGAGGAGGTTCCGCCGGACTGGTGCTATGTCCACAACTTCGGGAATCCGACGGAGCCGATCGCGCTTTCGCTCGAGACCGGGCGAGGCGAGTCGCTCCAGAAGGAGATGGCGGAGCTGATCGCGTCGCTGCAGGTGGAGATCCCGAAGATTTTCGAGTCGAAGATATACAAGAAGCAGCACGGCGTCATCATGGAGGCGTTCCAGGCCCGGCAGAAGGAACTGTTCGCTTCCGTTGAGGGGGAAGCCGGCGAGAAGGGATTCCAGCTTCGCCCCGCAATGGGCGGTTTTACCATCGTGGCGATGGGAAGCTCGGGAGAGCCTCTGACCGAGGAGGAGTACAACGCATTCGACGACGAGACAAAGAACCGGCTTCGGGAGAAAGGGAAGCAGATCCAGGAGAAGGTCGACGATATCAAGCGGGTGTTGAAGGGTGAAGAGAAACGGACCAGGGAGAAACTCCGGGAACTGGAACGCAACGCCGCTCTCTCGGTGCTCGGGCAACTGATCGAGGACATCCGGGCCCAGTATCCTCCGAACGATACGCTGGGGTCTTACCTGGACGCTGTCCAGGAGGACATTCTGGAAAAGATCGACGACTTCAAACCGCCGACCGAAGAGTCCGCTCCATCTCCCGTCCCCATCACGAAGATGCCTCCCCGTGAGCCCGATTTCGGCAGGTACGCCGTAAATGTGATCGTCAATAACGGGGGGCAGAAGGGCGCCCCCTGCGTATTCGAGAGCAATCCCACCTACTACAACCTCTTCGGCAGGATGGAGCACAAGGTCCAGTTCGGAGCCGCATTTACCGACTTCACCATGATCAAGGCAGGGACTCTTCACCGGGCGAACGGCGGCTACCTCGTCATCAACGCCACGGATCTCTTCCGGAACCTGTTCTCCTACGACGCCCTGAAGCGGGCCATCCGGAACTGCGAGGTGAAGATCGAGGACGTGTGGGAGCAGTACCGCCAGGTGCCGACGGCAATGGGAAGACCGCAGCCGATTCCTCTGGACGTCAAGGTGATCCTGAT
>Ga0210097_1000081_pt1 | contig 43869 bp, 44 predicted proteins | sample Joice_CattailNLA_2_FD_185521 | JGI IMG/M metagenome (GOLD analysis project Ga0210097, IMG submission 185521) | Wetland microbial communities from San Francisco Bay, California, USA, that impact long-term carbon sequestration - Joice_CattailNLA_D2... | ecosystem: Environmental > Aquatic > Marine...
CGGTCCGGTCCCACCGGTTGTCCCGGTCCATCGCGAAATATCGCCCCGCCACCGTCGCCACCCTTCCCACGCCGATCTCTTCCATCTTCGCCAGAAGGTCGCGAAGATGGTGGACGCCGCTGGTCGGCGGGGTATCGCGCCCGTCGAAGAAGGGGTGGACGAACACCCGCGAAAGCCCACGATCCCTCGCCATTTCGAGAAGGGCGTACAGGTGCGTGGGGAGCGAATGAACACCGCCGTCGGAGAGAAGGCCGATGAGATGGACCGCCTTCCCGTTTTCCCGGGCCGTGTCCATCGCGCGGCCAAGAACCGGGTTCCTCGCGAACTCGCCGTCCCGGATCGCCTTCGAAATACGGACGATGTCCTGGTAGACTACCCGGCCCGCGCCCAGGTTCAGGTGACCGACTTCCGAGTTTCCCATCTGGCCGGCGGGAAGCCCGACGCGCTCCTCCGAGGCATGGATGAGCGTGTGGGGAAATTCCGCCCAGAGCCTGTCGAAAAACGGCGTGTTGGCCAGGGCCACGGCGTTGGCCTCGGTCTCTTCCCTGTGCCCCCACCCGTCCAGCACGACGAGAGCGACGATCCGCTGCTTCTTATCAGATATTATAGAACACTCCCTTTCCCTCGAATCTCCCGGATGGCCCCAGCTCCTCCTCGATCCTCAGCAACTGGTTGTACTTGGCAAGCCGGTCGGTCCGCGAAGCCGAGCCCGTTTTGATCTGCCCCGTGTTCAGGGCGACCACGAAGTCGGCGATGGTACTGTCCTCCGTCTCGCCGGACCGGTGGGAGACGACGGCCGTCCATCCTGCCCGCTTGGCCATCTCCACGGCATCAATCGTTTCGCTGACGGTCCCGATCTGGTTCAGCTTGACGAGAACGGAGTTCGCGATCCCCTGGTCGATTCCCTTCCGGAGGATCTTCGGGTTGGTCACGAATATGTCATCGCCGACGATCTGGATCTTCTTCCCCATGGCCTGCGTGAACAACCTCCATCCTTCCCAGTCATTCTCGGCGAATCCGTCCTCGATGGAGAGAATGGGGTATTGCCGGCACAGCCCCTCGTAGAATTTCACCATCCCGTCGGCGGACCGTTTCGACCCATCCGATTTCCGGAAGATATACTTCCCCTTTTCGTAGAACTCGGAAGCAGCGGGGTCCAGCGCGATGCCGATCTCCTTCCCCGCCTTGTATCCCGCCTTCCCGATGGCCTCGAGGATCACCTCGATCGCCTCGGCGTTTGACCGGAGCAGGGGGGCGAAACCGCCCTCGTCGCCGACGTTGGTATTCAGTCCCTTCCCTTTCAGCACCTTCTTCAGATGGTGAAACGTCTCCACACCCATACGGAGCGCCTCGGAGAACGATTTCGCCCCCACGGGCATCACCATGAACTCCTGGATGTCCACGTTGTTGTCGGCGTGGGAACCGCCGTTGAGGATGTTCAACATCGGAACAGGCAGCGTCCGGGCCCCCACGCCTCCCAGATACTGGTAGAGAGGGAGGCCGCAGGTTTCCGCCGCCGCCCGGGCGACGGCCAGGGAGACTCCGAGGATGGCGTTCGCTCCGAGCTTTCCCTTGTTCTCCGTACCGTCGAGCTCGACCATCATCCCGTCGAGGATCGCCTGTTCGGTAGCGTCAAAACCGACGAGCTTGGGTCCGATCACCCGGTTCACGTTCCGGACGGCCTTCTCCACCCCTTTTCCGAGGTATCTCTTCGGGTCGCCGTCCCGGAGCTCCACCGCCTCGCGGGTCCCGGTCGACGCTCCCGAGGGGACAATCGCCCGCCCCGCGGCTCCGGACTCGAGGTGCACCTCGACTTCCACGGTGGGGTTGCCCCGGGAGTCCAGCACCTGTCGACCGTGCACGTCCATGATCATGCTCATAAGAAAGTTCCTCCCGTCGGGGATAGGTCAAGGATGAACAAACTGCTTTCCTCCCCGTCGGACGCTCAAGACGGGGCAGGGAGCCATGCGAACCACCTTTTCCGCCGTACTGCCGAAGATCACGTGTTCCACCCCCGTGCGGCCATGCGTCCCGATCACGATGAGATCCGCTGCGACTTCCCGAGCCTTTCCAATAATTTCCCTGTATGGTATCCCCGTGGCGAGCATTGTGTCAAAGTCCCGGAACCCGGAGAAGTGGCGCGCGACGAACGCACTCATGTTCTCCCGGGCGAATTCCTCCATTCGGCTTCGAAGCGTTTCGAGCGGAACTTCCCCGCGGGACATCGGGTCGAGAGTTGCCGGTTCGTCGAGCACGTGAAGCAACACGACGAGCGACCCGAACTTTTCCGCCAGAAGCCTCGCCGCTTCGGCGGCCCCCGCCGAACATTCGGAGAAGTCCGTGGGCAGCAGGATCTTCGTGAACATGCTCCCTCCGGCAGAAAAAAAACCCCCGGTCGAGCACGTGGCCGGCCGGGGGTCGCTGTTTACCGTTGTCGGGAACTCGCTATCTTTTCTTTCCGCCGACCGCTTCCTTGAGTGACTTGCCGGCCGTGAACTTGGGAACCTTCGTCGCCTTGATCCGGATCTGCGCTCCGGTCTGCGGATTCCGCCCCATCCGGGCTTTCCGGTTGCTGACGCTGAACGTTCCGAACCCCGTCAGGGCAAGCTTGTTCCCCTTCTTCAAGGCGCCCGTGACAGCGTCGGTAAACGCGTTTAGCGCTCCCTCCGCCTTGCCTTTCGGAATGCCGGCCTTTTTCGCCATGAACCCAACCAGTTCCGCCTTCGTCATCGCTCTCCCTCCTGTCGGTTTGGGGTAAGATTCCTGATCCCCGGATGAAAGGTAACTGGGCTATCCACCAACGTCATAAATTTTATCCCATTGAATGCCGAAGGACCCGGTAGTGTCAAGGCATTTTTCCGACTTCGCCCTCCCGCCGGGCCTTTATTTTCGGGCCTTCCGGAAGAATCAGACGATCACGGTCCTCCGCGCGGCGTTGCGCGGCAGGAGCAGTTTCACCAGAAGCATGCCCGCGAGAAATCCGCCGATGTGGGCCCACCACGCCACCCCGCCCGCGAGGGCGGACACATGGCCGATCGTCGCCGCGCCGCTGAGAAATTGCATGAGAAACCAGATCCCGAGGAAGAAGAACGCCGGGATCTCCACGAGGGGGAAGAAGAAGAACAGCGGAACCAGCGTCAGGATCCGCGCCCGGGGGAAGAGCAGAAAATATGCCCCGAGCACGCCCGCGATTGCCCCGGAGGCCCCCACGTTGGGGACCATGGAGTTCGACTGCAACACGACCTGGGCCAGGAAGGAGAGGACGCCGCACGTCAGATAGAACAGCAAATACCGGCCCCGGCCCAGCGTGTCCTCCACGTTGTTCCCGAAAATGTAGAGGTAGAGCATGTTTCCGAGCAGGTGTCCCCACCCGCCGTGAAGGAACATGGCCGACAGGGGCGTCAGCAGCTCCCAGGGATCCCCGGGGAACATATGCACGAAGCGGAACGGAATGACTCCGTAGGCATATGCGAAATCCACCATCCGACCGTTCAGGGTCAGCTGGTAAAAAAAGACGGCGGAGTTCAGGCCGATCAACATGTAATTGACAACCGGCGTCCGGAAGGAAGGGACCGTGTCCTTCAGGGGTATGATGGGAACGCTCCTCGTTGAGGGAATGTCTTATTATGGTATCGGGAGCAACGGAAATTGAAAAGTAGAGAGGATGGTCGGATAATAACAATTTATGCCTAGCGACCGGTTGCTGAGAAACTGCATCGTCCTGTCCATCTTGCTCCATCTGATCTTCATGGTGCTGGCATCGATGATCCGCTGGACCCCGCCGCATCGAGCCGATAACGTGATGGTCGTGGATCTGGCCGATCTGCCGCGCTCGACCGAGTTTCTCCGCCCCCAGCCGGGAATCGTGGAGGGCGCCCGCCCGAAGCCCCCGCCGCCGCCTCCCCCCAAACCGATCCAGAAAGAGAAACCGCACATGCCTCCCCCTCGGGAACTCGTGGGCCGCGTCCCCGACCTGCCCGTTAACCCCGAACTTCCTCCCGAGAAGGAGTTCCCCGTCCCGCGGCCCTCCGAAAAGGTCGCCCGTGCGGATGAGGCGAAACCCGCCCGGGAAGCTTCTCCTCCGCCCCGTTCGGCCAAACCCAAATCACTGCGCGAGATGACCCCGTCTTTGGGGGAGATGGTCATGGCAAAGGCGACGCCGCAGACGGGACGGGGTGAGGAGACGTCCTCGGGAAGCGCAGTGGGAACGGGCGGGGAAGCCGTGGAGAAAGGGGCGATCTCCGAGGAGGGAGGGGGCGGCACTCGCCTCACCGCACTAAACGCCCCGGAAATCCAGTACATCTCCTATTTCGCCAGCATCAAGCGGAAGATCGAGCTCGTCTGGCAGTATCCGCAGGACGCGGCGAACGCGGGGATACAGGGTGAATTGACCATCGATTTCATCATCGCTCGGGACGGGAGCCTGGAATCCGTGCACATCCTGCAGGGTTCCGGCTACAAGATCCTGGACGACGAGGCGGTCGGATCGATCCGCATCGCTGCGCCCTACAACCCGATCCCCGAGGACTACACGATCCCCAACCTGCGCATTCGCGCCCACTTCATCTACCAAATGCACACGCTCAAGATCCGGTAGGAGGCCGCCTACTCCTCCAGCGGGAAAGACCGGTCGTACTCCTCGCCGGTCAGGAGGGTGGCCAGTTCCGCGGGATCCGATGAACGGATCGCGAGCAGCCACCCCTCTTCGAACGGGTCACCGGTGATCTTCTCGGGCGCCCCTTCGACTTGGGGGTTGACGTCGACAACGATCCCCGAAACCGGAGCCACGATTTCGCAGACCGCATGCGACGACTCCACCAATCCGACCGGCTCGCCTGCCCGAACGTCCGTTCCAAGCAGCGGGAGCTCGGCGAAGACGACGTCCCCCAGGTAAGAGCACGGCACGTGGGTGAACCCCACACGGATGTCCTTATTGTTCTCCGGACGCGCCCACATATGGGTGCGAGCGTATCTGCGATCGTCAGGGACAGGCAGGGGTCACACCGCCGCGGTCTGTCGGTCCGCCGCCTCCAGGGTGTTGTGAAGGAGCATCGTGATCGTCATCGGGCCGACCCCGCCGGGCACCGGGGTAATCTTCCCGGCGACTTCCTTCGCCTCCTCGAACGCCACATCCCCGACCAGTTTCCCGTCCGGAAGCCGATTGATCCCGACGTCGATCACCACGGCACCGGGCGAAAGCCAGTCCCCCCGTATCATCTCCGCCTTCCCGACCGCCGCGACGACGACGTCCGCCGACCGCACCACGGCGGGGAGATCCTTCGTGCGGGAATGGCATATGGTCACCGTTGCGTGCCTCGCGAGCAGGAGCAGCGCAACGGGCTTCCCTACAATGTTGCTCCTCCCGACCACGACCGCATGTTTCCCCTTGAGGGACACGGATTCGTGATCAAGCATCTTCATGATCCCGAGGGGGGTGCACGGGACGAAGCACGGTCCTCCGGAAAGGAGCCGCCCGGCATTCAAGGGATGGAACCCATCCACATCCTTGTCCGGCGAGATCGCCTCGATTACGCGGGATTCGTTGATATGGTCGGGAAGAGGGAGCTGCACGAGGATTCCGTGGACTGCGGGGTCCGCGTTCAGTTCGGCGACAAGGGCGAGAAGATCGTTTTCGGGGAGAGTGGCGGGCAGATCGATCTGTTGGGAGAGCATGCCGGCCTCGTGGCACGCCTTTCCCTTGTTCCGGACGTATATCCGGGAGGCCGGGTCATCGCCCACCAGTACCGTCACGAGTTTCGGCTTGATCCCCGTCCGGACGGAGAATTCCTCCACCCTGTCCTTGATCTCGGCCCGGACGGCCGCACCAATCGCCTTTCCATCGATAAGATGCGCCGCCATTTACGAGATCCTCTCATGGGAACTAAGAAACTAATCGGCTTTCGGGCACCCTGCGCAGGCCGGCGCACCGGCCTCGCCGGCCGCGGGGCATTCCGGCTTCTTCTCCTCGCCCTTCCCGCGAGCGGCACCCTTCCCGATGCCGTTTGCCTTGTTCCCGTAGTCGGTCGCGTACCAGCCGGTCCCTTTGAGGACAAAGGCTCCGGGAGACATCATCTTTTCGAGTTTCCCCCCGCAGGAGGGGCACTTCCGCAGGGGGGGATCCTGAAACTTCTGGATCGCTTCCTTCACATCGTGACATTTGCGGCACTGATACTCGTAAATCGGCACGTCCGTCTCTCCTTTAAAAAAGGGGGCCGGTCGCCCGGCCCCCCTCCTCTATGGACAACCCTTATTATACCTTTTTTTATCACATACCGTTTTAGTACATTCCGCCGCCGCCCGGGGGCATCGGGGGCATCTTCTCTTTCTCTTCCGGCTTATCCACGATCGCGCACTCCGTGGTGATCATGAGCCCGGCGACCGACGCCGCGTTCTGGAGGGCGACCCGCGTCACCTTCGTCGGGTCGAGAATCCCTGCGGCCATCAAGTCCTCGAAGATCTCCGTGGACGCATTGTAACCGAAGTTCCCCTTCCCGCTCTTGATCTTGTCCACGACCACGCCACCATCCTGCCCCGCGTTGGTCGCGATCTGCTTCGCCGGCTCGTAGAGGGCCTTGCGAACGATTTCGACGCCGGCCATCTGGTCGGAGTCCGCGAGCTTCAGGCCGTCCAGCACCTTGGCCGCCCGGATGTAGGCAACGCCGCCGCCAGCCACGATCCCCTCCTCCACCGCCGCGCGGGTCGCGTGGAGGGCGTCCTCGACGCGCGCCTTCTTCTCCTTCATCTCGCTCTCGGTGGCCGCGCCGACGTTGATTACGGCCACTCCGCCGACGAGCTTGGCCAGCCGCTCCTGCAGTTTCTCCTTGTCGTAATCCGAGGTGGTCTCCTCGACCTGCGCCCGGATCTGCTTCACGCGCGCCTCGATGTCGGCCTTCTTGCCCGCCCCGTCGATGACCGTGGTGTTGTCCTTGTCGAGGACGACCCGCTTGGCCCGACCGAGATCGGTCAGCTGGACCGCCTCCAGCTTGATCCCCATCTCCTCGGCAATCGACCTGCCGCCGGTCAGAACCGCGATGTCCTCCAGCATCGCCTTCCGGCGATCGCCGAAACCGGGGGCCTTCACCGCGCAGCAGTGGAGAGTCCCGCGCAGCTTGTTGACGACCAGGGTGGCCAGAGCCTCCCCTTCCACTTCTTCCGCCACGATGAGGAGCGGCTTGCCCGAACGGGCGATCTGCTCGAGCAGGGGCAGCAGGTCCTTCATGTTGGAGATCTTCTTTTCATGGATCAGGATGTACGGTTCCTCGAGAATGACCTCCATCCGCTCCGGGTCGGTGACGAAGTAGGGGGAGAGGTAGCCGCGGTCGAACTGCATCCCCTCGACGATCTCAAGGGTCGTCTCCATCCCCTTGGCCTCCTCGACGGTGATGACTCCTTCCTTGCCGACCTTTAACATCGCCTCGGAGATGATGTTGCCGATCGTGTCGTCGTTGTTGGCCGATATCGTCCCCACCTGCGCGATCTCCTTCGGATCCTTGGTCGGCTTCGACATCTTCTTGAGCTCCGTCGCTATCGAATCGACCGCCTTGTCGACGCCGCGCTTCAGATCCATCGGGTTGTATCCGGCGGCCACGAGCTTCGAGCCCTCCCGGTAGATCGCCTGCGCCAGAATGGTTGCGGTCGTTGTCCCGTCGCCCGCGACATCGCTCGTCTTGGAGGCGACTTCCTTCACCATCTGGGCGCCCATGTTCTCGTATTTGTCAGACAGTTCCACTTCCTTTGCGACCGTAACCCCGTCCTTTGTGACAAGGGGGGAGCCGAACGACTTCTCTATGATCACGTTCCGTCCACGGGGTCCCAGCGTCACCTTGACAGCGTCCGTCAGGGCATCGACACCGATCTTGATCGCGGCGCGGGCATCCGCGTCAAACTTCAGTTCTTTCGCCATCTTCCACTTCCTCCTTTTTATTGTTCCTTGTTCCGTAGGTTATTTCTTCTGGATCACCGCAAGGACGTCGTCTTCGCGAAGGATCAGGTGCTCTTCACCTTCGATCTTGATGTCGGTCCCGGAATACTTGCCGAAAAGGACGCGGTCCCCCGCCTTGACCTCGGGAGCCACACGGTTGCCGCTGTCGGTCACCTTGCCGGGGCCCACCGCCACCACGAGGCCCTCTTGAGGCTTTTCCTTTGCGGAGTCGGGAATGATGATCCCTCCCTTGGTCTTCGCCTCCTCCTCGACACGCTTGAGCAGAATCCTGTCCTGCAACGGCCTGACCTTCATGGTACCTCCTCCTTGATGAATCTTATGGGGTAGTTTGCCTTGCGGCGGTTAGCACTCACCTAAGTCGAGTGCTAACAGCAAATATACTGCCCGGGGGAATTGCTGTCAAGAGGGAAAACGAAAAAACCTTAAATTCCTTTATCTGGCAGCCAGTTACAGTTTCTTCTTCCCCATTTCCTCCTCGAAGTATTTCCGGTACAGAATATCCCACTCCCTCCCTCCTTCGGGGACACGGCGGGAGAGTTTCGCAATCTTCTGCCGAGCGAAGGTGTCGGCCTCGGCCTCGATCCGCACATAGTGGCCGAAGGTCCTCTTCGCCTCGCGAAGCGCCTGCGCCTCGTCGGGGAAATCGGCGATGTCGTCCTTGTACAGCCGGTCGAGCACGAGGTGCGAAAGATGGGAAATACGGTCCTCGCTCAGGCGCATACGTCCCTCCTCACAATACGATCTTCCGCTCCCGGGCGAGGCGCTCCTTGATTTTCTGGAACATGAGGTGGGAACTGGCCTGCGAGCGCGCCAGCTCCCCGGAGTGCTTCTCGAGGATACTCGTAACCTCCCGGTCGAGCTCCTCTTCGCGCCTGAAATCCGCCATCACCTCGCCGACCATCTTTCCCAGGAGCACGTCTTCGTCGGCTTTCGGCCGGATCAATCCCTTCTCCTTCCAGCGGGAGAGGACGGTCCGGCAGATCCGGCGGATGTATTCCTCCTTGACCTTCATCCTCGCTTCCTTTCCGGGGGGGAAACCCACGTCCGGAAGTCGGAACCGATCAATCCCCCGCGACGGTATCTTTCCATCGAGACGGCGCAGGGGCAACTCCTTTCTTTTCCTGCCAGCGCGCGGGCCGCGGCGAGCGCCAGAGGGAGGATGGCGTTCTTCGCCCTCTCGACGCGTCCCTCCCCCGCCTCCTCCAGCATCCCTTCGAAGAGGACCCCTCGCCGGTAAGGCATCGGTCGCAAGCCTTCCGCATAATTGGTGAGGTACGCCACCGGCGCGTAGCAGATCTCCAGTTCCCGTGCGAGGAACGTCTCGGGACAAAGCGTCATCCCGACCATGTCCGCCCCCGCCCGCGCAAGGAACCGCACCTCGGCCGGCGTTTCCAGGCGGGGCCCCTCGGTGCAGGCATACGTGCCGCCGTCGAGGAGCCGCAGGTCATCCGCCCCGCGTTTCCCGGCGTCCAGGAGGGACTTCCTGACCGTCCCGCAGAACACCGGGAACTGCCGGATGAAGCCGATTCCCCGTCCCTCGAAGAACGTCGAGGGGCGGTTCCGCGTAAAATCGAGCAGGTCATCGGGGAGAACCAGATCGCCCGGGCGCATCCTTTTCGAAACGATTCCCGGGCCGGACCAGGCGATGATCCGCTCGACACCGAGGGCTTTGGCCGCAAAGATATTCGCTCGGTAATTCACATGGGGCGCGGTCCTGTCGTACCCATGCTCCCCGTGGCGGGAGAGAAAGAAATAGCGATACCCTTCCCGTTCATGCAGGTGGACGGGGTTGGAGAAGCCGTACGGGGTTCGCACACGCCGCGTCCCCAGCCGGGAGCCCAACGCCCCCTCCGGCAGGGAGTACGCCCCCGACCCCCCGAGAAGGAGAACCGCAGGGGGGGGCAATTTTGTGCGTCTTTTCAGAACGATACCCGCACCCCGAGGCCGATCGTCCATCCGCTCACATCCACGTTCACCCCGTCGAACTCGGGCTCGGCGAAATGGTACTTCCCCTCGAAGTTCAGCGCCATCCGCGGGTTGAGCCAGGCATCCACACCCATGGAGACATAGCCTCCGATCGTCGTGTCGTCATCGTTGATCCCCGTGGAAGGTTCATCGAGGCTGGCGAAGTAGATCCCCACCCCGCCGCCGACATACGGCTCGACGACCGGTTGAGGGAGAATGAGCCGTACCCCGAAAGTCAGGGGCGCCACCGTAACGTCGTCCGGACCCCGATCCGCAGAATACGCGGCGAACGTGCCGTCGATCGCCAGGTTGGGGGAGACGCGGGACCCGATGCCGATGTCGAAGGCCCCTCCCGTATCGTAGCCTTCGAGACCGCCGGAGTCATCGTTCGGCTCGAAGATCCCAAGATGTCCGAAGAGGTACGTCTGCCCGTACACGGCGTGCGGAGGAGGAGGGACGGGCGCACCCCGCGGTGGCGGCGGCTGCCTGCCGTATTTTTCATAACGGTCGTATTGCTGGGCCTGGACGGTCGACGTCATCGCCGCGCACAGCAGTCCCACGAGAAACAGCAATGCCGATTTTCTCATTGCTCGCCTCCTTATCCCCCACTGGAACTCGGGATACGGTTTCAGGTTACCCTCCGACCTTATGGAAATAAAGAGGGCAATCCGTTTATAATTACATTCCCAAAGCCTCTATACGAGCACCGGGAGGGAGATATTCATGATCATCGTCATGAAGCCGGGAGCACTCAAGAAGGACACCCGGACCGTCATCAGGAAAATCAAGGAGATGGGCTATACTCCTCACACGATTTACGGCAAGACCCGCAACGTCATCGGAGCGATCGGGGACGAGAGAGGAAAATTCGTCCTCCAGTCGCTCGAGTCCCTCCCCGGGGTGGACCGGGTCGTCCCGATCCTCAAGCCGTACAAACTTGCCAGCCGGGAAGTGAAACCCGAGCCCACGGAGGTGAAACTCGCACCGGGCGTGAGCGTGGGGGGAAAGAAACTCCTCGTCATCGCAGGACCATGCTCCGTGGAGAGCGAGCAGCAGATGATCCGGACGGCGAAGGCGGTGAAGGCGGCGGGAGCCCAGGTGCTGCGCGGAGGAGCGTTCAAGCCCCGCACCTCTCCTTACGCATTCCAGGGGCTCGAGGAGAAGGGACTCAAGATCCTTCGCAAGGCCGGGGACATTGCCGGAATGCCCGTCGTAACCGAGGTGATGAATCCGATGGACGTCGAGCTGGTCGCCCGGTACTCCGACATCCTGCAGGTGGGGGCCCGCAACGTCCAGAACTTCTCCCTTCTGAAACGGATCGGGAAATCGAAGCTGCCGATCCTTCTAAAACGGGGAATGATGACGACGATCACCGAGTTTCTCATGAGCGCCGAATATTGTCTCTCCGAGGGAAGCCGCCGGTTGATCCTCTGCGAGCGGGGGATCCGGACGTTCGAGGATGCGACCCGGAACACGCTCGACCTCTCGGCGGTACCCGTGCTGAAGGAGCGGACCCACCTCCCCATCATCGTCGACCCGTCCCACGGAACCGGACATTTCCGATACGTCCCTTCGATGTCGTGCGCATCCGTGGCGGCGGGAGCGGACGGGCTGATGATCGAGGTCCATCCTTCGCCGGAAAATGCCCTGTCCGACGGCCCCCAGTCGCTGACCTTTGAGAACTTCGCAGCACTGATGGAAACGCTGCGCCCCTTCATCGCAGCAGCCGGCAGGACGATCTGAACACACCCCTCGCCGTGCGTACATGAAATCCCTCTTCCGCCGCCGCACCCTCCTTGCTGCGCTTGCGGGGCTCTTTCTCCTGCACGTGGCATACCTCTACGTCAAGGTGGGAACCGGGCTCGCACGCGATGCCTGGGACGTCCCGTCGATCCTGTACGGCCGGGCGGCGGTCATCCGGCCGGGGGACCTCGTCGACAACCTCGGACTCCGGGACAGACTGGACCGTCTTTCCTACCGGAAGGCTCCGGGTTCCCCGGACAAGCCGGGCACATGGTCCGAGGGGCAAAACCGGATCACGATCCACACCCGGGGGTTCCAGGCGGGTGATGTTGACCGCCCCTCTGTCCAGGTCGCAATCGGCCTGTCGGAGCGACGCGTCGCCACCCTGGAAACGTCGTCCGGCGCCCCTCTCGACGAGCTGGTCCTCGAACCGGAGGAGATCGCCCGGATCCTCGGTCCGAAGATGGAATCGCGCCGCCTGGTCCCTCTGTCGGCCATACCGATGCACCTCAGGAACGCGGTGCTTGCGGCGGAAGACTCCCGCTTCTACACCCACTTCGGAATCGATATCATCGGGGTCGCGCGGGCCCTGAGAGAGAACCTGCGGCAGATGCGGATCGTCCAGGGGGGGTCTACCATCACCCAACAACTCGCGAAAAACTTCTTCCTTACGCCGAAACGGAGTATCTGGAGGAAGATCCGGGAAGCCGAACTCGCGATACTCATCGAACTCCGCTTCTCCAAGGAGGAGATCCTCGCGGCATACCTGAACAAGATCTACTTCGGCCAGGAAGGCCCCCGCGGGATATACGGGGTGGAGGATGCGGCCGATTTCTACTTCTCCAAGAGCGTCAGCGACCTGACCCTGGAGGAGGCCGCCCTTCTTGCGGGTATCATCCGGTCCCCCCATCGGTACTCCCCCCTTCGCATGGCGGATGCCGCACGGAGCCGCCGGAACTGGGTCCTCTCCCGGATGGCCGCTCTCGGGATGATTACGAAGAAGGAGGAGCAAAGGGCGCGCCTGGCGCCGCTGCGGACGAACCCGCGGCGGGTCCCCGTAAAGATCGCAGAGTACTTCGTCGACTACATCGAGCGGGCGGCCGGGGAGACCATGGGGCCCGGAAGGCTCTCCCGGACCGGCTACCGGTTCTACACCTCTCTCGATCTCAGGCAGCAGGCAGCGGCGGAAAGAGCGGTGACCGCGGGGTTGGCGGAATTGAGAGGGGGCAAGGCCCTTCCCGGGAAGGAAGAGGACCCGCTTCAGGCCGCGCTGGTCGCCGTGGACCCGGCCACCGGCGAACTTACCGCCATGGTGGGGGGGGGCGGCTACGGGGAGACCCAGTTCAACCGCGCCGCCGATGCCAGGCGCCAGCCGGGCAGCGCCTTCAAGCCGTTCGTGCTCCTCGCGGCCATGGAGCAGGCCGTGAACGGCAAGGGGAAAATCACGCTCGCCAGCCGGATCTCGGGGGGGCCGATTTCCGTCAAGGCCCCGGACGGCATCTGGACACCCGCGAACTTCGAGAGGAAGGAATACGGGGAGATCTCGATCCGCAGGATGGTGGAAGAGTCGGTGAACACGGCAGCGGTGCGGCTGGCCTCCGACGTAGGCCTTCCGGAAGTGATCGCCGCCGCCGGGGGGGCAGGGGTGACCAGCCCGATCCGTCCCGTTCCCTCCCTTGCCCTGGGGAGCTTCGAGGTAACCCCGGTCGAACTGGCTTACGCTTATGCAACGATCGCCTCCGGCGGGATCCGGTTCCGGCCTTTCACGCTCCGGGCGGTGACCGACAGCGAGGGGAATCTCCTGCGGGAGGAGGTCCCGATGCGGGAGGAGGCCGTTGACCCCCGGGCGGCCTATCTGGTCACCTACGCCCTGGAGGGGGTCCTCGACCGCGGGACGGGGCATGCCGCCCGGTTGGCCGGGATCGATTTCCCCGCGGCGGGCAAGACGGGAACCACGGATGCCTACCGCGACTCGTGGTTCGTGGGGTACACCCCCGATCTGGTGTGCGTGGTCTGGGTGGGTCGCGACTCCGGGGACCCGACGGGGCTTACCGGCTCCTCGGGAGCGCTTCGGATCTGGACGAGGTTCATGAAATCGGTCTATCCGGCCGGGGGGAGATACGATTTCGCGACACCCCCGGGGATCACGATCGCCGAAATCGACCCGGAATCCGGATATCTGGCGACATACAATTGCCCGGAATCGTTTCCGGAGGCGTTCCCCGATGACCTGGTGCCCAGGCAGACGTGCCCGCTTCATCCCTCCCACCCGATCGTGGAAACGGTGCGCAAGGGGTGGCGAGGCCTCCGCGATTTCCTCGATTCCCTGTTCCGGTGAAGAGGGACACGGCCGGCTTCGGTATGATATAAGGTATTTTTTCAAGGAAAAGCCGGCGGAGATCCGATGGACTATAAAACCACGCTGAACCTCCCGCAGACCGGATTCCCGATGCGAGCGAACCTGACGCAGCGCGAGCCGGAAATCCTCTCCCGCTGGGAAACGGAACAACTGTACCACCGGATGGTGGAGAGACGCAGGGGGAACCCGAAGTTCGTCCTCCATGACGGCCCTCCCTACGCGAACGGGCACATCCACATCGGGCACGCTCTCAACAAGATCCTGAAGGACATCATTGTCAAATACCGCGGGATGTCCGGCGCCTGGGCCGAGTTCATCCCCGGCTGGGACTGCCACGGCCTGCCGATCGAGCACCAGGTGGACAAGAGCCTGGGGAGCAGGAAGGCGTCGATCCCCACCGCGGAAAAACGCCGCCTCTGCCGCGAATACGCCACGAAGTTCATCGACATCCAGAGGGAGGAGTTCCGGCGGCTCGGGGTACTGGGCAACTGGGAAAACCCGTACCGGACCATGACGTTCGATTATGAGGCGGGGATCCTGCGGGAGTTCGGGCGGTTCGTGGAGACCGGTGCGGTGTACAAGGGGACCAAACCCGTGTACTGGTGCCTGACCTGCCGGACGGCCCTTGCGGAGGCCGAGGTCGAATACGCGGACCACACCTCCCCCTCCATTTACGTGAAGTTCCCCTTCGCGGATTCGCCGGAATCGATCCACCCGGCGCTTGCCGGCAGGAAGGTATCGTTCGTCATCTGGACGACCACCCCCTGGACGATTCCCGCGAATCTCGGGGTCGCGCTCCACCCGGAATACCCTTACGTCGCGATCGAAGCCGACGGCGAGACGTACGTCGTGGCCGAGGGTCTCGCGGAACGTTTCGCGAGCGAAGCGGGTTTGCCGAAGGTGACGCGACTGGCTACCTTCGGGGCAAGGCAGCTGGAGAGGCTTCGCTGCCGGCATCCCTTTCTCGAGCGCGACTCCCTCCTGGTCCTGGGGGACTACGTCACCCTCGACGCCGGCACGGGATGCGTCCACACCGCTCCCGGACACGGGCGGGACGACTACGAGACGGGCCTCCGGTACGGGCTTCCGGTCTACGCACCGCTCGACGACGAAGGGCGCTTCACCCCCGAGGTCCCGTTCTTCGGGGGAATGCAGGTATTCGAGGCGAACCCGCGCGTGTGCGAAAAGATCGCCGAGGCTGGAGCGCTGGTCCGGGAGGACCGGATGACCCACTCGTACCCGCACTGCTGGCGGTGCAAGCATCCCGTCATCTTCCGGGCAACCAAGCAGTGGTTCATCTCGATGGACGAAACCGGACTGCGCGAGGAGGCCCTCGCCCAGATCCGGAAGGTGAAATGGATCCCCGCCTGGGGGCAGGAACGGATCGAGGGGATGATCGCGAACCGGCCGGACTGGTGCATCTCCCGTCAACGGACCTGGGGCGTGCCGATCGCCATCTTCCGGTGCGAGTCGTGCGGACACCACCTCCTCGACGGGAAGCTGATCGAACACGTCGCCTCGATCTTCGAGAAGGAAGGCGCCGATGCGTGGTACCAACGCGAGGTGCCGGACCTGCTGCCTGCCGGGACGGTCTGCCCCTCCTGCGGGGAGTCCGCCTTCGGAAAGGAGACCGATATCCTCGACGTCTGGTTCGATTCCGGCGTATCGTACGCCTGCGTGTGCGAGGGGAAGGACAATCTCGGCGTGCCGGTCGACCTCTACCTTGAAGGCTCCGACCAGCATCGCGGGTGGTTCCACTCCTCCTTGCTGGCGTCCGTCGGAACGCGGGGCATCGCGCCGTACCTCGCCGTCCTCACCCACGGGTTCGTCGTGGACGGCAAGGGGGAGGCGATGCACAAGTCGAAGGGGAACGTCATCGCCCCGGAGGAGATCATCCGGAAACACGGTGCCGAGATCCTTCGGCTCTGGGTAGCCGCCGAAGACTACCGGGACGACATCCGGATCTCGAAAGACATCCTCGACCGCCTGACGGAGGCATACCGGAAGATCCGGAACACGATCCGCTACCTGCTGGGGAACCTGCACGACTTTCTCCCCGAACGGAATTTCGTCCCGTACGACCGCATGGAGGAGATGGACCGGTATGCCCTCCTCCTCTTCCACCGGCTCGTCGGGAAGGTTCGCAAAGCCTACGAAAACTACGAGTTCCACGCGATCTTCCACTCGGTGAACAACTTCTGCTCGGTGGACATGTCCAGCTTTTACCTGAATGCCCTCAAGGACCGCCTCTACTGTTCCCATGCGGACGATCCGGTCCGCCGGTCGGGGCAGTCCTCGCTGTTTACGATCGGGCGCGACCTCCTGTCCCTTATCGCCCCCGTTCTCTCTTTCACGGCGGAGGAGGCCTGGGGATTTCTCCCCGCCTACCCCGACAAGCCGGAAAGCGTCTTCCTCACGAACATGCCGGAACCCAGGGATCTGCCCGGCGGGGACGAGATCGCGGATCGGTGGGAGCGGATCCTGGCCGTTCGAACCGAGATCGCCCAACCGCTCGAGACGGCGAGGAAGGAGAAGCGTATCGGAAGCGACCAGGACGCGTTCGTCACCGTCTCTCCCGGGCCGTTCTCCGACCTCTTCCAAAGCCATCTCCCGAAGATCCGGGATGCTCTGATCGTGTCCGGCCTTACGGTCGGCGAAGTTTCCGGGTCCGACGCCTACCGGAGTACAGCCTTCCCGGGACTCGCCGTCCGGGTGGAAAAATCCCCCTGGAGAAAATGCGAGCGGTGCTGGAACCACGCTCCCGAGGTCGGAACCGTGCCTGCCACACCCGAACTCTGCGGTCGATGCGCCGCCACGACCCGCACCTGAAGAGCTGCCTTGCACGGCCTTCGCAAATTCGCCGTCCCCGCTCTGGCCGCCGGAGGGCTTACGCTTGCCGACCAGATCTCCAAGGCCTGGGTCGTGTCCTGCTTCGACCTGCATGAGGCGAGAGCGGTCCTCACCAACTTCCTCCACATCGTTCACGTACGAAACACCGGAGCCGCGTTCGGGCTCCTGTCCCGCCCCAATCCCAAGTGGGTGCACCCCCTGCTTGTCGCGGCCACTGTGTTCGCCATGGTGGCAATTCTCGCCTACATCTACTTCCTCCCGCGCCGGGGTCCCGCGCCCTTCGGTCTGGGTCTTATCCTGGGGGGAGCGATAGGAAACCTGATCGACCGCGCCCGGTTCGGATACGTGGTGGACTTCATCGACGTCCACTGGCACCACCATCACTGGCCGGCTTTCAACGTGGCAGACGTCGGGATTACCGTCGGCGTTTTCCTCCTGATCCTGGACATGTTGTACTGGTCGAAGGAGGACGCGAACAAGACCGATCCTGCATAATGCGGCGCCTCGCGCCCCGCTTGTGCCCCTCCCCCCCCGAGGTGTATACTGCATACAGACTCAGAAAGCCGTGTGGACCTTTCGGAGTGATGCCGCAGAATGCACGCAGACCGTACACCCCTCCCCGGAGGAAACGCTTCCGCGCCCCCCTCGCGCGGGCCTGACCCGACCGTTCCGGCACCGACGAACTCCCCGCGGGTCGTTCCCAAAGGCGTGCGTTGGTACAAGAGCATCGAATTCAAGATCATTCTTTCCGTGGCCATCACCACCCTGGTGGTCAATGGATTCTTCGCCTTCCTTTATCTGGACGTCCAGGCAAGGCACCTCGATGAGATGATCCTCAGGAACGCCACCCAGCTGAGCGAAACGATCCGGAAGTCGATCCAGTACGACATGCTCGTGAACCGGAAGGAGAACGCGTACCGGATCATGGAGACCATCGCGGAACAGGAAGGGATCGAGAAGGTCCGGATCTACGGGAGCGAAGGCGCGATCCTCTTCTCGACCGACAAGAGCGAGCGGGGAACCATGGTGGACAAGAAGGCGGAGGCCTGCTACGCGTGCCATGCGAAGGACACCCCCATCGAGAGACTCGCCACGCCGTCGAGGAACCGGTTCTTCTCTTCCGGAGAGGGATACCGGATTCTCGGTATGATCAACCCGATGTACAACGAGAAGGACTGCTCCTCCGCGGAATGTCATGCCCATCCGGCGTCCCAGAAGGTTCTCGGCGTGATCGACATCACGATGTCGCTGGCGGGGGTGGATGCCGAGATGCTCTACGCCCGCCGCCAGACCATCTTGTTCAACCTCATGTCGATCCTGTCGATATCGGTCATCGCCGTAATTTCCCTGCTGGTGTTCGTGGGGAAGCCGGTCCGCCAGCTTGTCCTCGGGACCAACCGGGTGGCCCGGGGAGACCTGCACCACGTCATCCCCATCGACTCCGAAGACGAGATGGGACACCTCGCGCGGTCGTTCAACAAGATGACGGAGAGCCTGCACCGGGCGAACGAGGAGATCCACGAATGGATCCGAACCCTGGAGCACAAGGTCGAGGAACGGACCAAGGAACTCAAGGACGCCCAGTTCCAGCTTCTGCATACGGAGAAGCTGGCCGCGGTGGGAAAGATCGCGGCGACAGTGGCCCACGAGATCAACAACCCGCTGACCGGAGTCTTCACCTACATCAAGCTGATGGAGAGGAGGATCGAGGAGAAGAACTATGGGCCTCACGACATGGAGAAGTTCCGGGATTACCTCTCCACCATGAGCCGGGAAGTCCAGAGGACGAGCGCGATCGTCCATAACCTGCTCGACTTTACCCGTCCCAAGGAACCGAGCAGGAAGATGGTCAACATCAACGCTCTCGTCGAGGAATCGCTCAATATCGTCAGGAACAAGTTGTCCATCGCCAACATCACGGTGGAAATGAGGATGGATTCCCTGCCGGAGATCCAGGCGGACTCCGCGCAGATGAAACAGGTGTTCATCAATCTCATCATCAACGCCTGCGAGGCCATGGAGGGAGGAGGAACACTCACCATCACGTCCCGGCACGACGGGACCCGGAACACAGAGACGATCACCTTCGCCGACACCGGCACCGGGATATCCCCCGAGGACCTGCCGCGGGTGTTCGACCCCTTCTACACCACCAAGGAGAAGGGAACGGGACTGGGGCTTTCCGTCGTCTACGGCATCGTCACAAGGCACAACGGAAGGATCGAGGTCAGAAGCCGTCCGGGGGGAGGGACGGAGATGATCGTCACCCTTCCGACGACCTGAAAAAGGACAGGGGAAATCTACGACGCCATCTACATACGGCCGGTGGGGATGGTCCCGGATGGCATGCTCCGGAAATTGCGGGACCACTTGCATGACTACCTCTCTCTCCCGGTGCGGGTAACGAGAAACATGCCCGTGCCGGAGGGGAGCTACGAAAGGAACAGGAACCAGTACAATTCCACCCGGATCCTCGGGGAGATCCTCAGGCAGGCTCCGACCGACGCGATCAAGATCGTCGGGATCATCGACAAGGACCTGTGCATCCCGATCCTGACCTTCGTCTTCGGAGAAGCCCAGCTGGGGGGGGTGGCGTCGATCGTTTCGATCGCCAGACTTCGGCAGGAATTCCACGGGCTCTCCCCCGACGACGGGATCCTGTTCGAGCGTCTGGTGAAGGAAGCCCTTCACGAACTGGGTCACAACTTTGGGCTCATTCACTGCAGCGACCGGGAGTGCATCATGTATCTGTCCAACACCGTGCGGGACGTCGACAGGAAGAAGACCACCTATTGCGGAAGCTGCGACACCGCGTTGTATCTGAAAAGCGAAACATGGAGGGTATGACCATGGAACCGAAAGTACACATCCTGATCGTAGACGACGAGGAGATCGTCCGGGAATCCCTGGCGGGCTGGCTGGGGGATGACGGGTACGATGTGGGAGTCGCCGAAAACGGGGCCCGGGCTCTGGAGCGTCTTCCCGAGAAGGACTGGAACCTGGCCATGGTCGACCTGAAGATGCCCGGCATGGACGGGATTGAACTGATGGACGAGATCCGGAAGGTAAAACCCGAAACGATCGTCATCATCATGACCGCCTACGCAACGGTGGACACCGCAGTCCAGGCAATGAAGAAGGGCGCGTACGACTACATCGTGAAGCCGTTCAACCCGGAAGACCTGTCGATGACGATCCGGAAGATCATCGAGCACCAGAAGCTGGTGAAGGAGAACATCTATCTTCGGAAGGAACTGAAGAAACAGTACCGGCTCCACGACATGGTGAGCAAGAACCACAAGATGATCGAGATCTTCGAACTCGTCAAAACGGTAGCGAAGAGCAACTCGATCGTTCTCGTCCAGGGCGAAAGCGGAACCGGAAAGGAGCTTCTGTCGCGCGCCATCCACATGGAGAGCCCCCGCCGGGACGCACCCTTCGTGACGGTATCGTGCGCCGCCCTCACGGAGACTCTGCTGGAGAGCGAACTGTTCGGGCACGAGAAAGGGGCCTTCACCGGGGCGGACCAGGCGAAAAGCGGAAAGATCGAGCTCGCCAAGGACGGAACCCTCTTCCTGGACGAAATCGGCGACATCAGCCTCAAACTGCAGATGGACCTTCTGCGGGTCATCGAGCAGAGGGAGTTCCGGCGCGTCGGGGGAACCCAGCTCATCCCCATCACCTCCCGAATCATCGCCGCCACGAACCGGGACCTTGCAAAGGCCATCGAGGAGGGAAAGTTCCGGGAGGACCTCTATTACCGGCTCAACGTCATCTCCGTCCATATACCGCCTCTCCGGGATAGGAAGGAGGATATACCGCTTCTCGTGGAGCACTTCCTCGACCGGTTCAACATCGAGATGGGGAAGAACGTCGACGGGCTGGCCGAGTCCGCCATGCGCCTGCTCATGGACTACGGATGGCCGGGAAACGCCCGCGAGTTGCGGAACGTGATCGAAAGGGCAATGGTCGTCACAAAGGGGAGGATCATCCTCGACGCCGACCTGAGCCTTCCGCAAGCCTCCGGGGTATCCGCGGCGCAGGACAGTCGTGGCAAATCCCTATCCGAAATGGAGAAAGAGCATATCCGCCAGGTCCTCGCCGCGAACCGCTGGAACATCGTCCGGTCCGCCCAGGTTCTCGGAATCGACCGCGTTACTCTCTACAACAAGATCCGGAAATACGAACTGAAGAAGGAACCGGTGTTGAATACCTAAACTGGCTGTAACGATTTTCAACATATTAACCTATCGAAAAAACAGGAGATAATTTTTCAACAGGGAAACCGTAGAGGTTTTCTACATATTCCTCCCCTGCCGATCGACCATCCGCCTCGCTCCCCTTATCGAAAAACATAAGGTTTTCCGGGCATCTATTGCCCTTCCACCCCTTCTCGACCACGATGGCACGATCGTTGCCATATTCGGAGGCAAGAGAGGAGGTGGAAAAAATGGCATACATTATTCTCGCTTTCATCTACCTCGTCGTTTGGGCGTGTGTCAGTCTCCGGACGGCATGATGAATTTCGCCGAGAAGCAAAGGGGTGAGCCGATGGGAGAGGAAAAGTGTCCATTTCTGGAATTGACGACAGTTACGTTTTGCAAGGCGGTTCCCGTCAAGAAGATGATCCCGGTCGACCGGGCAACCTCGGCGAAAGGGCTTTGCCATACCGGGAATTACCGCCTCTGCTCCGCCTTCCGGGAGATCGACGGCCACGCAAGCGCAGCGGATACCGTACGGGGGTTTTCGCTCCGTCCCGACTTCTACTACCATCCCCGGCATCTGTGGGTTGCCCCGGGGAAAGAGGCAGAGACAGAGTCGAGGGTGGGCATCGACGATTTCACGCAGCGGCTCGTCGGGAAGATCGACCGCGTTTCCCTCCCCCCGGAAGGATCCCACCTGAGGGAAAACAACGTCTGCTTCCTTCTTCACTCCGGCGACAGGACGGCCCGCATGGTGGCGCCGGGGGACGGGATCGTCGGGACGATCAACAGGAAGGTGGTCGACGAACCGGGAACGATCAACCGCGACCCATTCGAAGAGGGGTGGATATTCTCCCTGCACGTTGCCGGGGATTGGATCTCCCACCTGTACCACGGAAGCGTCGCGAAGCAATGGCTCGAATGGGAGGTGGAAAGGCTCCACCGGCTGTTCAGCAGCGACCTGGGGATCACCGCGACAGACGGGGGAGACACTCTCCCGGACATCAGCAGCAGGTTGAACGAGGCGCAATGGGGTAGGATCGTCGCCCTGTTCCTCGGATAGGGAGGTGATGGAAATGGTGCTATTTCTCGTAATTCTTACGATCGCCGCCTTCCTCCTCATCGAACTCGCGTACGGGATGTGGAGCCGAAGGGCGAAAGAAAAGGCCGGCGAGGCCGTTCCGGCGATGGGGATCACCCTCCCGCCGGTAGCGTTGCCCGAGTTCCGTCTTCCGGGAGGGTTCTTCTACCATAGCGGGCATACGTGGGCCCACCTCACGCCGTCGGGCGAAGCGCAGATCGGAATCGACGACTTCGCTCAGGGGGTCATCGGGAAGATCGATCGGATCGATCTCCCGCGTCCCGGGACACTGCTCCGGCAGGGCGAAAAGGCGTTCTCCGTGGTCCAGGGGAAGAAGAAGATCGACTTCGTTTCCCCCGTCGACGGGATCGTCAACGCCGCGAACGACGACGTGAACGCGGACACCGGAAGGATCGGGAAGGATCCGTACCAGGCATCCTGGTTCCTCGCCGTGATGCCGACCAATATCACGCAGAACATCAAGAAGCTGCGGATCGCGAAGGATGCAGCGAACTGGCTCGAAAGGGAACTGATGGTTTTCCTCGAGTTCATCACGCTCCACCGGGCAACGCCGGCGGAAGTGGGGATCACGATGCAGGACGGAGGCCACTGCATCGAGGGAGTCTTGGAAAAGATCGATGGGGAGCTCCTGCAGCTCCTGGTTCGGAAGTTCTTCCGGTAGGGGCCCCGGCCGAACAAGGCCCCATAACGACAGGAGGCAAACCGATGAGTGTGAACCGACGGGATTTCCTGAAACTTGCCGGCATGACGGGCTGCAGCCTGGTCGCAGGCGCTCCCCGGCGGTCGGAGGCCGCGGTAAAAAGCATCGAGTTCTACGGGCTGCTGATCGACACGACGAAATGCATCGGCTGCCGCAGCTGCGAGGAGGCGTGCAACGAGCAGAACGGGTTGCCCGCGCCGGAGGTCCCCTTCTCGAGCGACAGCGTCTTCGAGAAGAAACGGGATACCTCCCCCGGTGCGTTCACCGTCCTCAACCGGTTCCCGAACGAGAAGGACCCGGACAACCCCGTCTTCGTGCGGAGGCAATGCCTGCACTGCTGCCAGCCGGCCTGCGCCTCGGCATGCCTGACCAAAGCGATGGAGAAAACGAAGGAAGGGCCGGTCATCTACAACAAGGACCGATGCATGGGGTGCCGGTACTGCATGATCGCGTGCCCCCAAGACATCCCGAAGTTCGAGTACGAAAGCGCCTTTCCGTACATCCGGAAATGTATCTTCTGCTACGACCGGCTGAAAGCGGGGGAGCGCCCCGCCTGCGTGGAGGCATGCCCCGAAAACGCCACCATCTTCGGGACGAGGAGGGAACTGCTGGAGATCGCAAAGACCCGGATCTACGAGAATCCCGACAAGTACGTCCACCACGTCTACGGGGAGCACGAGGTCGGCGGCAGCGGGACCATGTACCTCTCCGCCGTCCCGTTCGAGAAGCTCGGGTTCCGGACCGACCTGGGAACGACGCCCTACCCGGAACACACGTCGGGATTCCTGTATGGCGTCCCCCTGGTATTCGTTCTGTGGCCGTCCATACTCATCGGCCTAAACTACCTTACCGAGGACAGAAACAAGGAGAAAACCCATGAAGAGGAAGAGTAACGACATGGGAAGGGCGCGGGAAGCCCTTCATGGCGTCCGCGAATTCGCGCGGTTCCTCGCGGCCGAGATGAAGCCGAAGGGAAAGGTCTTGACCCCCTTCAACGTCATCACCGGCACGATCATCGCCGTAGGCATCGCCCTGATCGCGATCCGGTTCTACAAGGGGCTCGGAGCGGTCACGAACCTCTCCCAGGACTATCCCTGGGGGATCTGGATCGGGTTCGACGTGATCACGGGCGTGGCGTTCGCCGGGGGGGCCTACGTGCTGACCTTCGTCGTTCACATCATGAAATTCGAGAAATACGAGCCGATCGTCCGGGTGACGGTCCTGAACGGCTTTCTCGCGTACGTGTTCTACGCAGGAGCGCTGCTCCTGGACCTGGGGCGTCCCTGGAACGTCGTCAACCCGATCATCGGCAACTCGTTCGGGCTGAGCTCGGTCCTCTTCCTGGTGGCATGGCACTTCCTCCTGTACATGATCTGCGAGTTCATCGAGTTCTCCCCGGCCGTCGCCGAATGGCTGAACTGGGAAAAGGCCCGCCGGGTCGTGGAGAAGCTGACGATCGGGGCCGTTATCTTCGGCATCACCCTCTCCACGCTCCACCAGTCCGGGCTGGGGGCGCTCTTCCTTCTGGCGCCCGCAAAGATCCATCCGCTGTGGTATTCGCACTTCATCCCGGTCCTGTTCTTCGTGTCGAGCATCTTCGCAGGCCTGTCGATGGTGATCATCGAGAGCACCTTCACCCACAAGATATTCCATAACAAGATCGGCAAAACCCTGCGGGCCTCTCACGACGATATCCTTCTCGGTCTCGCCAAGGGGGCCATCGGCGCGCTGTTCGCCTACCTGTTCCTGAAGGTCATCGTCCTGGTCCACGGCGGACATTGGGACCTGCTCGCCACGCCGATGGGATACTGGTATCTGTTCGAAGTCCTTGGATTCGTGGTTCTCCCGATCTTCCTGTTCGGTGCCGCGATTCAAAGGCGCAACGTGAAACTCGTCCAGTTCACCTCGTTCCTCACGGCGTTCGGGGTCATCCTCAACCGGCTGAACATATCCGTCATCGCGTTCAAGTGGTATGCGCCGGTCCGGTACTACCCCTCCTGGGTCGAGATCTGGGTGACGCTGGCCGTCATCAGCATGGAGCTTTGGGCGTTCCGGTGGGTAGTCAACAGGATGCCGGTCTTCAAGGAACATCCGGCAACAACGGAAGCTAGAGAAGAAATCAGCCCCGTAGGGGAGGTGGTGAGATGGAAGGCTTCAGCTTCGTAGACATCTATGCCACGAAAGGCATCGAGTACCTCATCGTCATCGGGTTCCTTGCCACGTTCGTGTTCTTCTGCCGGTACCTGGCGCTCCGGACCGAGGAGCCCGGGTCGGAAAAGGGCCCCGTGGAGTTCGTCGAGTGGTTCCGGGTCCCCGGAGATTTCCACTTCCACCAGGGGCACGGCTGGATGAAGACCGGGGAGGATAACGTCGCCCGGTTGGGAATCGACGATTTCGCCCAGAAACTCGTCGGGAGGGTCGATTCGATCGACCTGCCCCCCGTCGGGTCACGGCTTTCCCAGGGGGAGAAGGGATGGGTCCTCACCGCGGATTCCCGGGCCATTCCCATGCTCTCCCCGATCGACGGCGAGGTCGTCGCCGTCAACGAGGAGGCCGTGCGGTCCCCGGAAATCGTCAACGAGGACCCGTTCGGAAAGGGCTGGCTGCTGAAGGTCCGGCCCGGGAGGCTCGCGGCGAACCGTACGGGCCTGCTCTCGGGACGGCTCGCAAGGCGGTGGACGGAAGAGGCCATCCACGGTCTCCGTCTCACGATGGGGGGAACCCTGGGACCTCTCTATCAAGACGGCGGATCCACGCTTCCCGTGCATCAGGACGGAGGTTCCCCCGTCGCGGGAATCGCCCGGGCGCTGTACGGAGAGGATTGGGTAAAGAAGGTGAAGGAGCACTTTCACACGGAAGGCATGGCCTGATGCCGTAACACGAACCGGTTCACCGGGGTCGCCTCGGACCGCCCTTGACTATACATCCTTGCCGGGGCGACCCCTTCTTCTACTTCTCCCACATCCTGACGGATGGCGGCCGCGTTACTTGTTCCCACTCCTGTTTCGTCATATCGAATATGGAGCGAAGCCCCTCGTAGACCGGGTGGCACGCTTCGAGAGAGTAATACCTGTATTTCCCGCAGGTCCGACTCCGCACGATCCCTGTTTCCTCCAGTTTTTTCAGCTCCCTGAGCACTCCTCTAATGTCAGTCCCGGTGTGGCGGGAGATCAGCCTCGGGTTCAGGGGTTCATCGGGATACCGGAAAAAAAGGGCGAGCGTCCGGTACAGCGCGCGCGAAGCAAATAGTCTCTCGACCACGATAGTCTGTCGCCTCCATGGTCGATCTCGGTTGACGGGATGAGATTTCTGCAAACCCGGGGCCAACCTTGGTTAAACCAAGGAATGAGGGGGGGGGCTTTTATGGAAATTGATGTCGATTCGACATCAATCTTCCGGAAATATCCCCCCTGTATTCATGGCAGCGCACCGCCGAGGACCATCCGGATGGCGTGGTTCCCCGTGTCGGCGATGTAGACGTTCCCCCGGGAGTCGACGGCGACGGACAGAGGGTCGTTGAGCTGCGCAGAGGTGGCGGGACCTTCGTCGCCCGCGTATCCTGCTGTGCCTGTACCAGCGAAATTAAAGACTTGGTTCCCCGGTCTTAAAACCTTAATTCCATGAAAGTCTTTCTCTCGCAAGAAGAAATTGCCAAACAAGAGATCACGATCAAATTGAAGGGGAAGAACTGGTGTCATCGTGAGCGGGTCCATCCCGTCTGAAAAAGGCATGACCGTTGAACTACCTACTTTCGTGTAAATCTTGTTTACTCCCATTGAAACAAGCTTAATCTTGTTGTTATCGCGATCCGAAAAAAACAAAAATGGACCACTTGGGTGAAAGGTAACGCTTGCCGGGTACCGGAGCGGGTAGAAGTCCTTGTCCGCGCCTTCCTGGGTCTGGGCGGGGGTGTTGTCCGCCACGAAGTCCGACCGGACGCCGCCCGAGACGAGGTAGACGCGATTCTCCATCCCGTTCGTGTAATAGATCGTGTCGTCGTCCACGACGGCGAGGTCGGGCTTGGCGGCGGGATTGAAGATCCCTTTCTGCCCGTCGTATCTGATCGAGATCGCCCCGGTCGCCCGGTCAACCCGGAGGATTTGCTGGTCCAACGTAATAAGGTAGAGGTCGCCCCATGGCCCCATGTCGAGGTCGTAGGCAGGGCCGATCGGGGCCGCGGCGGCGGGCTCTCCTTCCGTAAGGGTCCCCGAAGGGCCGCTCCCGGCGTAATGGGAGATATACCCGTACCGGTCGATCCTCCGGATCCGATTGAACTGGGCGGAGGAAACGTAGACCGAGTCGTCCTGCCCGACCTCGACGGCGAGCGGCTGCCCCAGTAGCGCATCGGTCGCCAGTCCGCCGTCCCCCGTATCCCCCGCCGTCCCCGCCCCGCCCGAAGGAGGTGCGCCGCATACGCGGACGATCGTTCCCTTGTCGTACATCGGAACCGCGACGGTTCTGCTCTCCCCGGCCGCAAGAGCCACTCCGTGAGCAAAGCCCCGTCCAAGAAGCGGGGCGTTGGTCCCCAGGGTCATGGCGGTATTGTCGAATTCGTCCACTTCGACGGCGATCCGGTCCCCCGGGGGGATTCCGGAGATCTTCCCGCGCCCCTGGGAGCGGTCGAACCAGACTTCGATCGGTGCCGGGATGTGGGGGGCGAGAACGCGAACAAGAATGCGGTTGTCGGGATTCTTCAAGTAGGTTGGCCGGGCTTCCCCGGCTCCCGCCGCGAGAGTCGCCGGATCGGCCTTCGGGGCTGAGGATACGGCGGCGGATCCGTCCTGCGGATAGGTCAGCCGCACCGAGAGCGACGCGTCATCCGTTCCGGAGCATCCCGCAAGGAGAATAATGGCGACGATCGCCGAACCCCACCACGGGAGACGTCGGATCCTTATCGTCACCTCCCCTTCCCCGTTTCCTCCCGGGAGGACATGGCCTGCCCCTTGCCGGCCCCCAGGAGGGGATCGAGGAATTCGAGGAGTTCCCCCCGCTCGACCAGGAGGTTGTAGCGCGACTCGAACAGGTCGAACGTGGCGTTGTACGAGACCACTTTCGCCTCGGTAACCAGGGCCTGCGCGTCCAGCACCTCGGTCGAGATGGCCAGACCCTCCCGGTACCGGTTGTTCTGGATCCGCAGGTTCTCATCCGCCTGTCCGACCGCGACCTCCGCGATCGCCTTCTTCTTCTCGGCCTCGGCTACGGCAAGATGGGCCCGTTTGACCGAAAGCGCGATCTCGTCCCGCAGAAGAGCGAGCTCATCCTTCCGGTTCTCCACGCCAAGAAGCGCCGTTCGCTTCGCCGCCTCGTCGGAAAACCCTGAGAAGAGATTGATCCTCCCCCCGAGAAGCAGGGTGAAGGTGTTCGGGTTCGGGTTGTACGAGTTGCTGTCGTACAGGTATCCTCCCTCTCCGTACAAGGTGGGGGCGAACTCCGCCCTCGCCACGGAAACACCCGCCTCCCCCTCGCGGACAGCAGCTTCCTGCGCCTTGAGCTCGGGGCGCTTTTCCATGGCGACGCGCACGCTTTCGGAAAGCGGCGGCGGCTCTCCCTCCGGAACGGGGAAGTCGCCCGGCTCCGGGACGACGGCTTTCTCCCCGGAAAACCCCATCCGCAGGGCGAGGCGGGACCGCGCAAGCTCCACCCGATTCTCCGCCGTGACGAGGAGCCCCTCCTCCCGGGCGACCCGAACGTCGGCGGCCAACACGTCGTTTCGTGCCACCACTCCCAGGTCGTAGAGATCCCCCGCCACCTTCCGGTGTTCCCTCGCCGCCGCGAGCGACTCCTCCACGACCTGCCGGAGCTGGTCCGCCCGCCGTGCGTCCAGGAAGGCGGCGATCACCCCGAAGGCGATCCGCTCCTTCGCAGCCTCGGACTTCCCCGTTGCGGTATCGATCCTCGCATCCGCCTGGGAGACCCGGGAGCCGGTTTTCCCGAAATCGAAGATCGTCTGGCGGGCGGTGACCCGGGCATTGACGACGGAGCTTTCCATCGTCTGGACCTCCGTGCCCTGGATCAGGACGCCCGGCGCTTCGGAATATGTCCTGTAGCCGGCGTCCGCATCGAGACGGGGAAGCCTGCCGGCGGTCGCCTGGGTCCTCCCTTCCTCCGCAGTCCGCACGTCCCGTTCGGCGACGCGGCCCTCCCGGGAGTGGGCCAGGGCGTACCGCACCGCTTCGTACAGGGAGACGGAGGAGGGAACAGGGAGGTCCCCATTCCTCTGTGCCGACATGCCCCCGGCGGCGACAGCAGGAACCAGGAGGGCGACAGCGAGGATTGCCGGGATCATCCGCATGCGCAATAGGATATTCCCACCGCTTCGGGAAAAAAAGGGGGAATCTCCGGCAGAAGCGGGAAAAACGGGCGGAACCCGCAAAGGGGTCCCGCCCGCTCACTGGAATCGCCGGTTTTAGCTGTCGAAATAGAGGAAGAACTCGTGCGGATGAGGTCGCATCTTGATCGGATTGACCTCGGCGTCCATCTTATACTCGATCCACTTTTCCACAACGTCGGCGGTGAACACGTCGCCTTTGAGGAGAAAGTCATGGTCCGCCTCCAGGGCCTTGAGGGACTCCTCGAGGGAAGCGGGCGTCGTCGGTACGTCGGCCAGTTCCTCCGGGGAGAGCGCGTAGATGTCCTTGTCCAGCGGCTCCCCCGGGTTGATCTTGTTCTGGATTCCGTCCAGCCCGGCCATGAGCATCGCGGCGAATGCGAGGTATCCGTTGCAGGACGGGTCGGGCGTCCGGAACTCCAGGCGCTTGGTCTTCGGGGAGGCCGAATACATCGGAATCCGGACGGCGGCGGAACGGTTACGGCTCGAGTACGCCAGGTTCACCGGCGCCTCGAACCCGGGGACGAGCCTCTTGTAGGAATTCGTCGTCGGGTTGGAGAAGGCACAGATAGCGGCCGCGTGCTTCAGGATGCCACCGATGTAATGCAGGGCCATCTTGGACAACCCCCCGTACTCCTCTCCGGAGAAGAGGGGCTTTCCCCCCTTCCACAGGGACTGGTGCGTGTGCATCCCGCTCCCGTTGTCCGCGAACAGGGGTTTGGACATGAACGTGGTGGTCTTGCCGAACTTCCTCGCGACGTTCTTGACGATGTACTTGTACCACTGCAGCGCGTCGGCGCACCTCACCAGCGTATCGAACCGGAGATCGATCTCCGCCTGGCCGGCCGTGGCGACCTCGTGATGCTGGGCCTCGACTTTCAGGCCGACAAGTTCCATCACCCGCACCATCTCGTCGCGGAGGTCGTGGAGGGAGTCGGCGGGAGGGACGGGGAAGTACCCCTCCTTGTGGCGCGGCTTGTAGCCGAGGTTGGGCCTCTCTTCCCTGCCGGTATTCCAGGTCCCTTCCTCGGAGTCGATGTAGAAGAACCCGTAGTGGGACGCCGACCCGTAACGAATGTCGTCGAAGATGAAGAACTCCGCTTCCGGTCCGAAGAATGCGCTGTCGGCGATCCCCGTGGACTTCAGGTACGCCTCGCTCTTTCGGGCGATGTTCCGCGGGTCGCGCGAGTAGGACTCCTTGGTGATCGGGTCCACGATATTGCAGATGAGGGACAGCGTCGTCCGCGTAATGAAGGGATCGACGATGGCGGTGTCGGAATCGGGAATGACGAGCATGTCGGAGGCGTGGATCGGCTGCCACCCGCGGATGCTCGATCCGTCGAATCCGAACCCTTCCTCGAAGTTGTCCTCCTTCAGCTCGTATATGGGAACGGCGAAATGCTGCCAGGTCCCGACGAAATCCATGAACTTCAGGTCCACCATTTCGATCTTCTTGGTCTTGGCGAATTCCAGCACTTCTTTCGGGGTCATGTCTCCCTCCTTGGTTTGATTGCGTCTCTTCCCGGCGGATCAGATCGCGTCCACTCCCCGCTCCCCCGTCCGGATCCGTACCACTTCCTCCACATTCGTCACGAAAATCTTTCCGTCGCCGATCCGGCCCGTTCGCGCGGACTTCTCCACCGTTTCCACGACCTGCGGGACCAGGTCATCGGGCACGATCACCTCGAGCTTGATCTTGGGCAGAAAATCAACGACATACTCCGCTCCCCGGTAGAGCTCGGTATGTCCCTTCTGGCGACCGAAGCCCTTGACCTCCGACACGGTGATCCCCTGGATGCCGATGTCGTTCAAGGCCTCTTTAACCTCATCGAGCTTGAACGGCTTAATTATGGCCTCGACCTTCTTCATGGCTCACCTCCCAGCGGTTGATGCAGAGCAATAGGCATACCAACGGGACGATCGACGTCCGCAACAAGGCAAATCACAAGGTAATCCCCATGTATTCCGGCAGATTTCCCCCTCCTTCCCCGCGGGAGAGGTGGCGGGATCTGGCGTACGGTGATAGAATTTCTGCCCAATCCGTTGTCAGTCTGTGCCTGTTATTTGGGCACCAATGCCCCGAAGGGAGGGGCCATGGGCCATCACCTCATTATAGACGGGTACAACCTCGCCCGTTCGGGGGCGCTTTTTCTCTCGGAAGATCCCACCGTGCCGGAGGGACGCGAGGAACTGTGCGCCGTCTTGTCCGGGTACGCAATGGCAAAAAGATTCCGGCTGACGGTGGTCTTCGACGGCCGGGGGGCGCAAGGCTCGCATCGGAGCCGCCAATCCTTCAAAGGGGGAACCGCGGTGTTTTCCTCTCGCGCGGAAAGCGCGGACGACGTGATCCGGGAGCTTTCCCGGGGCGCACCCGCCGGCACGATCGTGGTCACTTCCGACAGGGGGCTGGGAGGGACCCTTCGGGGGCGAGACGCGACCGTTGTCTCCTGCGAGGAGTTCGCCGGCCGCCTGGCCGCCTTCCAAATGGAAGAGACGAAGGGGCCCGTCGGCGAGGAAACGGACGAAGGGCGAAGGAGGGAGAAGAAAGGCGAAGGGCAGAGAAAGAAGAAACGGGAACGCGCGCGGAAGAGACTTCTGCGAAACCTCTAGCCGAATTTCTTCTCTTCGCCCGCCACCAGCAGCGAAATGTTGCTCCGATGGGTGTAAAAAACCAGGAACGTGATCCCGAGAGAAAGGGTTACATAGTGTCGGGACGTCGCGAGGAGCGCCATCAGCGGGGGAAGAGCCAGGGCCGCACAAAGCGAACCAAGTGAAACGTACCGGGAGAAGTAGACGACGAGGGAGAAGAGGACGACGAGGATGAACGCGGTGACGGGAGAGAGGAACAGGATGATTCCCAGCGCGGTGGCCACCCCTTTCCCCCCGCGGAAATTCAGGTAGACAGGGAACACGTGACCGAGGAACACGGCCGCCCCCACGGCGGCCAGCCAAAGGTCCACGCGCCCCTCGAGGAAAACATTCGCAAGGCTCATGGCGAATATCCCCTTGCCGAGGTCCAGGGCCAGTGTCAGGATTCCCCCCGCTTTCCCGACGGCGCGGGCCACGTTCGTCGCACCGATGTTTCCCGAACCCACCGCCCGGAGGTCAACTCCCGGATCGAACAGGCGGACGACCAGGATCCCGAAAGGGACCGATCCCAGAAAATAAGCGAATACGACGAAGGAGACATCCCGGACCAAGGAAGGATTCATTACCGCCCTTTGGCCAGAAGCCCCTCGACCACTTTGACTTTACGGTCCATCCGCCAATTGCTTCCCTTTCGGATGTCCACCTTGATGCTGAGAGAGATTCGGCGGCAATCCTTCTCCAGCGCCCTCGTGCAGGCGCGGATCAGGCCGAACACATTGTCCCAATTCCCCTCCACGACGGTCCCCATCGGTGTCAGCTGGTTCCGCAGCCCGCTTCTCCGGATGATGCGGCTTATCCGGGCCACATAGGGCGACAGGGACTCCCCCTTGCCCACGGGGACCAGGGTAAATTCGGCAATGACCATATCGTTTCCTCCCGGCGGATATCGGATTTCCCGGATTATACCAGAACAGGCTGGAAGAACTGTGTTGCGCGGACACGCGGGGGGGCGAAGGACTGGATTGCGGACGGGGAAAAGGGATCCGGGTCTTGCGCGGTCAGGTCTCCTCCTCAATCTCCTCTTCGGTCGTCCGGGCCACGCCGGATTCGAACGCCGCACGCTTCACGGCTTCGGCGACCGCCCGGTGCATCTCCATGTCGAGGAGGGAAGGAACCAGTTCCCCCTCATGGGCGAACGCGCCGATGGTCTTCGCCGCCGCGATCTTCATCCGGTTGTTGATCTTGCGGGCCCTCGCGTCGAGCGCCCCCCGGAACACGCCGGGAAAGGCGAGGGCGTTGTTCACCCCCCGTCCGTCGGCCGCAAAGGCGGCGCCGCCCGCGCGCGCGTCATCCACGGATATCTCCGGATTGGGGTTTGTCAGGGCCAGGATCACCTGTCCTTTTTTGACCATCTCCTTCTTGATGAGGTTCGGCACGCCGGTCGTGCTGATGACGATGTCGGAGGCGGCCATGACCTCCGGCAGCGACATCGGATGTCCCCCGATCTTCGCGAAGATATCCATCGCCGTCTGGTTGATGTCGGTCCCCAGCAGCTTCCTGACCCCGTACGCACTGAGGAGCTTCGAGATCCCCATCCCCGCCGCGCCGAGGCCCACCAGCCCGACGACGTCGTTCCTGACCAGCATGCCGACGTACTTGCTTGCGTTGAGAAGGGACGCCAGAACCACAACGGACGTGCCGTGCTGGTCGTCGTGCATCACCGGGATATCCAGCATGGCGGAGAGCCGGTCCTCGATCTCGAAGCATTCGGGCGCCCTGATGTCCTCGAGCTTGATGGCGCCGAAGGTGGGGGATATGGCCGCTACGGTCCGTATGATCTCCTCGGGATCTTTCGACTGGATGAGGATCGGGACGCCGTTGACTCCGACGAGCACGTCGAACAGGGCCGCCTTGCCCTCCATGACGGGCATTCCCGCGACCGCTCCGATGTCCCCCAGGCCCAGGATGGCCGTCCCGTTGGTGACGATCGCGACCGTGTTGAAGATCGCGGTGTAGTCGTGCGCCTTCTCGGGATTTTCGCGGATGACCCGGCACACTTTCGCCACGCCGGGAGTGTAGATCTTCCGGACCGTCGATATCCCTTCGATCTCCATACTGGCCTTGACGCGTATCTTCCCGCCGCGGTGTATCTCGAGAACCGGGTCGATGACGTCGGAAATGACCGCGCCCTCGACCTTCCCGATTTCCGCGAGAACCGCTTCGAGATGGTCCTCGTCGTCCACGTACACGGTGATGTCGCGGGTGTTGTACTCGAGACCGACCCCTACGAGCCGGATGTCTCCCATCGTTGCACCCGCATTCCCGATGGCCGTGGCAACCTTGCCCATGTACCCCGGCTTGTCGAGGATCAGCACGCGGATTTTCTTTACTTCCTTGTCGATCCCCTTTTCTATCTGCATGGGGGCATCTTATATTCACGGATCGATTTTTGTCAAACAATTAGGAAAAAAGGTAAAATACCGCGCATGATCCTGGATTGCACCGCCTGCTCTTCTCAGAATTTCATCTCGGACGAACGGCTATCCGCGCGGGATATTCCCCCGCGATGCTGGAAATGCGGAGAGATCCTCCCCCTTTCCGGTGAAACTGTTCCTGCGCAGGAGGAATCGAAGAAACGCACCGGGAAGGGAATCACCCCAGGGAGCCGAGAAAATGCCTAAGATTCGCGTCGCGGTGGCCGGCGTCGGAAACTGCGCGAGCGCGTTGCTTCAGGGAATCGAATATTACCGCAACGCGGGGGAACCCCCCGAAAGCGACATCCCCGGGCTGATGACCCTCGACATCGGCGGGTACCGCCCCGGCGACGTCGAAATCGTCGCCGCCTTCGACATCGATCGCAGGAAGGTCGGACGACCCGTGGGGGAGGCGATCTTCTCGCCCCCCAACAGTACCCCGAAATTCGTCGACACGGTCCCCGGGACGGGGGCGATTGTACGGATGGCGCCGGTCCTGGACGGCGTCGCCCCCCACATGCGCGAGTACCCGGAGGACCGCACATTCCTTCCTTCCGGCGAGACCCCGTGCGACGTGGAGGCGGTGCTCCGGGATACCGGGGCGGAGATCCTGGTCAACTACCTTCCCGTCGGCTCGGAAGAAGCCACGCGGTTCTACGCGGGGGCCTGTCTTTCCACCGGGGTAAGCCTGGTGAACTGCATCCCGTCGTTCATTGCCTCCGACCCCGAGTGGGCAGCCCGGTTCCGCAGCAGGGGAATCCCGATCATCGGAGACGACATCAAGTCGCAGCTCGGCGCCACCATCGTCCATCGGGTCCTGGCGCGCCTTTTCTCCGAAAGGGGGATCACGGTTCGCCAAACGTACCAGCTGAACACGGGCGGGAACACCGATTTCCTGAATATGCTGAGCCGGAACCGGCTCCGTTCCAAGAAGATCTCGAAGACCGAGGCGGTGACCTCGGTGATGCCCCGCGGGATCGCGCAGGACAAGATCCACATCGGCCCATCGGACTATGTCCCGTGGCAGAAAGACAACAAGCTCTGTTTCCTGCGGATCGAGGGGGAGGGCTTCGGGGGGCTTCCGATCGAACTGGAACTCCGCCTCTCGGTGACCGACTCCCCGAACAGTGCAGGTGTGGGGATCGACGCCATCCGGTTCTGCCGCCTTGGGCGGGATATGGAGCTCGCGGGTCCGCTCATGGCCCCGTCCGCCTACTTCATGAAGCACCCCGCGGTGCAGATGACGGACGACGATGCCCGGCGGGAGCTCGAGGAGTTCATCGCCGATTATCGCGCCTGGCGGCGGACGACAGAAGTCGCGCCCACGAATCGGTGCACCTTTCCCACGTAAAGGGGGCCGCAATCCTTTTTCCCTCACCCGCCATCCGGTCCCTCGCCGCCGCATCTCCCCTCATGTCCGCCATCGCGTCGGCAAGCCCCCGGGGACTGTCCGGGAAATAGGCCATTCCCCCTCCCTCCCCTGCTACCGTATCCCCCCAGTGGCCGTCGCGGGGAACGATCACGGGCACTCCGGCGGCCATCGCCTCCAGCGGGACCAGGCCGAAGGACTCGTAAGTCGAGGGGCTGAGCACCGCGTCCGCCGCGGAAAGAAGCGCGGGCATCTTCGCGTGGGGAACCGGCCCGGTGAAGATCACTCCTGGAGGAACGCCCCCCGCGGGAGGATTCTGCCCGGCGATGATCAGAAACGTCTCACGGTCCCTTCTCCCCCGAATCGCCGAAAGCGCCTCCACGGCGGCGAGGGTATTCTTCCCGGCTTCCGGCCGGGCGGCCAGCAGGAAGAGGAACGCCCCGGGGGAAATGCCGAATGCCCGCCTGCTCTCCTCTCGCGACGGCGGGCTGCGGAACGAATCGTCCACTCCCGGGGGGATCACCACCCCCTTTCCGGCCACCTCCGGGAGGATCCCCGTCGTCGCGGCGAGGTCGTGGTCCGAGAGAAATACCACCCGGTACGCTTCCCGGGCGATCCGTTCCTCGGCGTCCCTCCTCGCGATCGAGAGCGCGTCCGGACGGTATCCCGCAGGCATCGGCTTGCGGGCCTCCACCGTGTGAAACGCAAACACCATCCCGCCGGAGCGCACCCGCGCTCCCGCCTCCCGGGCCGCCACCCCCGACATCCAGTAGTGCGCCGAGAGCGCATCGGGGGGGGTACGGCGTGCGCGGAGGAACTCCCCGGCGGTTTCCATGAATCGGGGGAGCGCCCGGAGGGCCCCCTCCCGGCTCACCGGCTCCTCCCACCCGCAAGGGAGATGGTACACGTGGACCCCTCGGTATGGGCGGGTCATCTCCACCTGCTCCCCTTTTCCTCTCGTCAGGACGTCCGTCTCGATCCCCTTGCGGGAAAGACCGGAAAGGAGACCGCGCAGGAAGATGTTCATCCCGCCGGCAAGACCGGTGCCGGGCTCCTCCAGGGGACAGGTGTGATAGGAAAAAAGCAGGTGCTTCACGATACGCGGATGATCGCCCGGTATACGATCCGGTCCTTTCCTCCGAGATCGTACTTGTACCGCTCCCTCCCGCGGAGGAAATCGTATTCCCGATAGCCCTGCCGGATCGCATCCTCGATGCAGCGCGCCAGCAGCACCAGACCGGGGCTCACCTCCCGGTAGTTCGGATCGAACCCGGAGTTGTACAGGAGGAGGGCGCCGTTCCACACGATCTGGAGCGCGGACGCCATGACTGCGCCTTCCCCGGAGAGAAACACCAAACGCAGCTGCCCGGTGGAAAGGAAGCCCTCGGCCATATCGCGGAAGAATCCGGCCATCCTGTCGTCCATGAACTCCGCCTTTCCCGTGTGGCTTAGCCGGTGGAGGGCGATAAACGAAGGAAAGTCCTGTTCGAACTCTTCCCTAGTCCGGGTTACGCGGAAGGACAACCCCGGCGCGGCAGCCTCCGCCCTCCGGATCTTCCGTCGCAGTTCGTGCCGCTCTTTTGTCCCCAGCAGGCGGAGATACTCCTCGAAGGAGGAAGGAAGGGGGACATACGGGGACCGGTCCATCTCCTCGAGACGGAAGGAGTAGCCGAGCTCGGCGCACACGCGGGGCAGACAGGCGATCGAAGGGGAACCATCGACGAGGTTCGGCAGCAGAAGGGGATGGGAGGAGAGAAGGTCCCGCGAGCGGGAAAGGAACTCGGACCAGAAGCCGGCTTCCCCGCCGGAGACGACGACGGCGTCCAGCGAATCGGACACCTGTTCCCCCCCGAGAAGCTCCCACCCCTTCTTGTCGTCACACAGGCACAGGAACAGGAACCCGTCGGTCTCCCCGTTTCGGACCCACCGGTAGATTCGCTTGCTGTGGCCGGAAGCGAACGTACTCGCCCACGGAGCAAGAAAATGGCGGGAAAGGAAGGGGGAGGGGCGGAAGGAGCGGGAGAGTACGGAATCCCACTCCTCCCCGGAAATGTCCTCCATCCGGTCTGTCCAGGAAAATCCCATCCGTCACCGCTGGCGGCGGACAATCACGCTCACTTCCCTCCCCTTTCCGATTCCGGGGGGGATACCCGACCCGGAATGACGCCGGCCGAGACCAGTCTGCGCACCGTCTCTTCGGCCACTGCGTTGGCCGCGCCGTTGACCGCGTTTCGGACCCCTTCGGGAGTGACGAAAAGCGCGTCCTCCGTCCAGTAGTCGGAAATCACGGTGCTGTTCCAGTTCGGCGGGGCGCTCCTCCCCGTACCGTACACCGTCAGGGATACGGTGGCCGCCGATTCGACCTTCATTTTCAGGGAACCCTTTTTCCTGGTCTCCACCCGGAACTTGTTGACGGTGCCCCACACCCGGGCGATTGCGTCCGCGGGAACCGCCGTCTCGGAGGAAACGCGCACGGCGCGAAACCCCTTCTCGTTCAACACGTCGGCAATCAGGTCCGGCATCGTTTTCCCCGGGTCCCCATTCCAGACGATCGCCCTTGCATGGTCGAAATCGCGGCCGATCTCATGCGAGGAGGCGCCCTCGAATGTGAAGTCGAGCACGGCAACCGCGGGGCCGGCCGCGGTCGTCTGCGCTGCCCCCCTTGCTTCGGGGCGCGCGAGGTCCCCCGGCAGGGTCAGAACCTTCCCGGTCACGCAGCCGGAACCCCCGACGAACGCGGCAAGCGCGAGAAACACCTGGACGACGTGGAATCGATTCACCTTGTAGTCTCCCTTCCCGGATCATTCATCACCGGCATTTTTTCCCTCCTTAGGTTACTACGTTAAGACTCCGCCGTGGTCAAACGTGCTTTCCGGCCCCCCTTGACTTGAAATGACCTTCCGCGTTGCCGTATCGTGGATTGTCCCGAAGGCGGACGGCGAAGGAGAGGCCATGCCCACATCCCCGAAGATCCGCGAGGCGATACGGCAGGGATCCTGGATCCGAAAGATGTTCGAGGAGGGCGCCCGGCTGAAGTCGGCAAAGGGGGCGGACAACGTGTTCGATTTCAGCCTCGGGAACCCCTACGGGACGCCTCCCGACGAACTGCTGGTAGAAATGCGAAAGCTTTTGGCTGCCCCCTCCGACGATCTGCACCGGTACATGCCGAACGCCGGGTTTCCGGACGTGCGGAAGAGGATCGCGACATCTCTCACGCGCACGATCGGCCTTCCATTCACCGGAGACCTCGTGATCATGACCACCGGGGCCGCGGGGGCGCTGAACGTGGCGCTGCAGGCGATCCTCTCGCCGGGAGACGAGGTCATCGTCATCGCCCCGTATTTCGCGGAGTATCTTTTCTATCTCCGGACCGTCGGCGGCGTCCCGGTCGTGGCGGAGTCCTCGGGGGAGTTCCAACTGGACACGAGGGCGATCCGGGCAGCGCTTTCCGACAAGACCAAGGCCATCATTCTCAACACGCCGAACAATCCGTCGGGGGCCGTCTATCCCCGGGACGCCCTTTTCGCGCTCGATGCAGTGCTCGGCGAGCGGGAGAAGCGAACCGGAAACCCCGTCTATGTCCTCTCCGACGAGCCGTACCGGAAGATCGTGTACCCGGGGTACGCCTTCTTCCCCCCCGCGTCCGCCCTGCGGAACACTCTCATCGCCTACTCCCACTCCAAGGACCTCAACGTCCCCGGGGAGAGGATCGGGTACCTGGCCGTGAGCCCGCGGGCCGCGGACGCCGAGGAGATTTCCGAGGCATGCGTTTTCTGCAACCGGGTGCTCGGATTCGTCAACGCGCCTTCGCTCATGCAACGGGCCGTCGCCGTGGTCCAGGACCTCGAGCCGGACTTTCCCGTGTATCGGGCGAACCGGGACGTCCTCGTCGCGGCCCTCGCGGAAAGCGGCTTCTCCGTCGTCCCGCCCGGAGGGGCCTTTTACCTGTTTCCGCGGTCCCCCTCCGGGGACGAAATGGAGTTCGTCGCGGCGGCCCGGGAGGAGAACATCCTCGTGGTCCCGGGACGCGGCTTCGGGCGGGAAGGACATTTCCGGATCGCCTTCTGCGTCCCCCCCGACACCGTTGCCAGGTCTCTTCCCGCCTGGAAACGGCTCGGCAGGAGATTTTTCCCGGGACGCAGTCCTGGAGCGGCCCGATGAAAATACCGTTTCGAAGGAACATCGCGAGGATGCAAGGGTATGTTCCCGGAGAGCAGCCCCGGGAAGCGGGATTCATCAAACTCAACACGAACGAGAACCCCTATCCCCCGTCCCCGAGGGTGCGAAAAGCCCTCCTGGCGGAAGCGAACGCCTCACTCCGCCTGTATCCGGATCCGGATGCAACGAAACTCCGGCGGCAGGCCGCGCTGACGTACGGGTTCGATCTCTCCCAGGTGATCGCGGGGAACGGCTCGGACGACCTGCTTGCGATGGTCGCCCGCGCCTTTGTCGGAGAAGGAGACACGCTGTGCTGTCCGACCCCGACGTACACGCTCTATGACACGCTGGTCAAAATCCAGGGAGGCAAGGTTGCGGGGATCCCCTACCCCGAGGACTACTCCCTCCCGGCGGGACTTGCCGCGAGGCGAGCGAAGGTCACGGTCGTCGCCACCCCCAACTCCCCCTCGGGAACGTCGATCCCGACGGCCGCACTGGCCGACCTTGCCGACCGGTTGGCGGGCATCCTCGTCATCGACGAGGCCTACGCGGACTTCGCCGAGGAGACCGCGCTGTCCCTCGCCCGGGAAAAAGAGAACGTGATCGTGCTTCGCACATTGTCCAAATCGTTCTCCCTTGCCGGGATGCGGGTCGGTCTCGGCTTCGCTCCACCTGCGATCCTCGCCGGTATGAACAAGGTGCGGGACTCCTACAACCTCGGTCGTTTGGGCCAAGCAGCCGGGGAGGCCGCTCTGAAGGACATCGGCTGGATGGAGAAAAACATCGCGAAGATACGCAAGACGCGGGCGACCCTCTTCTCCGCGCTTCCGTCGCTCGGGTTTTCCCCCTTCCCGTCGCAGAGCAACTTCGTGCTCGCGAAACGCTCCCGGGGGAGGTCGGCAAACCCGGTATACGAGGCGCTCAAGCGAAAAAAGATCCTCGTCCGGTACTTCGATACGCCTCGCCTCTCCGGATGCCTGCGTATCACGGTAGGCACCGATGACGAGATCGCGGCGCTCCTTGCGGCGCTGGAAACGATGCTATAGCGTGATCGACCAGTTCGCGCCGGAGGGGGAGTTGATCCAGGAGGCAACGGCCCCGTCGGCATGGAGCCGGAGAACCTGGAAGCAGTACTCGACGACACTGCCCGAAGGACCGAACACGAACCCCTCGAATGTTCGCGGAAGGGGATGGCTCGCAAGGGCGGCCGACCTTGCCCGCAGGAATTCCTCCCGGTCGCTGGAATGGAAGTACCCGGACGCCCGGAATCCCGCGGACGCGTAGTTCTTCACTTCCATCGCGACCAGGTTGTGGGCTGCCCAGGACCGGTCTCCCCACAGGGCGCGTGCGCAGACGATGTCCCCCTCTTCGTCCCGGACCGTGATCCTCGCGCAATTGATCTTGTCGGCAACGGGAACGTCCCCTCCCGCGGGGATATGGTACAGGAAGAACGGCATCGGGCGGTTCTTCAGGATCGACAGGGCCTCGGGAATCTCCACCACCGGGGCGGCGCCCTCCACGATCGGCACCCGCGCGCAGCACAGGGAGGGGGACGGCTTCTTCCGCATCGCGCCGAAGCCATACCGGACCGTTCCCGAATGCGGCTCTTCCGGCCGGAGGGGCAGCGCGAGACGGAACCACCCGCCGCCCGGGGCCGGCGGAAGGTTCCCCGCTCCCTCTTCCTCGATAACGCTCACGTCGCCTTCGGTAGCGGGTCCGGGGAGAAGAACCTCGTACGGCGGGGAGAACCACTCTCTCCCTCTCCCCACCGTCGAGAAGGAATAGCGCACCCGAAGGCGCCCATCACCTTTCGGACGGGGGAGAAACAGGTGCCCGTTGCGGGTCCCGGGGACCCCCGACGGCGTCATCACGACGGTGGAACGGGCAAGGACGATATCGGGGGAGCTTTCCGGGGAAGCCGTGTAGTGGATCAGGGCAAGTTCTGGCCGGTCGGGGCCATCGTGGAACAAGCGGCGCAATACGTACATTGCCACCCTCCTTCGCCGGGCTCACCCGCTGGGATCGCCGGCGCCGATCGTTCGGTTTCCCACGCCTTCCCCGATTTTATATATCACTATCACTCGTACCCGAGCCGGGCAAGGTCCTCCTCGTCCATCCCGAAATAGTGCCCGATTTCGTGCAGCAGGGTCGTACGAATCTGGCGGGCAAGCTCCCCGGGGTCCTGGAAATCCTCCATCAGAGGTCCGCGATAGACGGAAATCCTGTCGGGCAGGTTCCCGGAGTCCAGCACGGACCGTTCGGGCAGCGGGATGCCGTGATAGAAACCGTAGAGAGTCTCCCCCGGAGACAGCCCGAGCTCGTCGAGAAGCCAGTCCGGGGGGCGGTCCTCCACCACAACCGCCACGTTCCGGATCGACTCGCGAAACATTCCAGGAAGGTCGTCGAGGACCTGCCGGAGAACGTTATCGAAAGCGGCCGCGGATGTCTTATGCCTCATCGCGCGTCCCCATGCCGTTTTCTGTTTCCCTATATGAAAATAGTACCCCAAACGTCGCCGGGACGCAGGGGAAAGAGAGGAGCTACCCGGAACCATCCCGGGAGCGTATCCTGCGAACGGCGTCTTCTATCATCTTTTCCGCCACCTTCAACGGCTCCACGCGGTAGGTCCCCTTCTCCACCTTCTTCTTGAGGAGTTCCACCCGTTTCCGGCGGATCGACGCCTTCCTGTCGATACCCGATCCGTTTCCCTTTTTCCCGCCTGCACCCGGTCTGTTCACGGGACAACTTCCCGAGATGGTATCCGCATGTGAATCTTATCGACCCTTTTTTCGGGAAACTTTACCTGCCCCGAAACATTGACCTTCCGTCCCGCGCCGCCCGGAGGGTAAAATTACCCACATGAAAAAAACCCTCCTCATAGCGGAAGATGACGAAAATATACTCGAGCTTCTTCTGAACGTCTTTTCCCGCCCGGACCTGGAACTCCATCCTGCCCGCTCCGGAGCGGAGGCGATGGGCCTTATCGACCGGCACGAAATGGATGTCGTTCTCACGGACCTCGTCATGCCGGAGGGAGGCGGCCTCGAGGTCCTCTCGCATGCAAAGAAGTCTTTCGTCAACTGCGAGGTCATCCTTATGACGGGGTACGGAACGGTGGAGAACGCCGTACATGCCATGAAACTAGGCGCTTTTCACTACATCACGAAGCCGTTCAAGGTGGTGGAGGTCGTCCATCTCGTCGACCGTGCCCTGGAAATGACGGGGGTGAAGAAGGAGAACATCCACCTCAAAAAACAGGCCATCGGGCGCTACCAGTTCGAAAACATCATCGGGATCAGCGAGAAGGTCCGGCAAATGCTCTCCCTGGTCTCGAAGGTGGCGGCCAGCGACGCGACGGTCCTCATCCTGGGGGAGAGCGGCACGGGCAAGGAACTCATCGCCCGGGCGATTCACTACAACAGCGACCGGGCGGACCGGATCCTCGCCCCCGTGAATTGCTCCGCGATCCCCGCCGAACTTCTGGAAAGCGAACTCTTCGGACACGCACGGGGCGCCTTCACCGGTGCCCACACCGCACGGACCGGCAGGTTCGAATCGGCCCATCGGGGTACGATCTTTCTGGACGAGATCGGAGAGATGAGCCCCCCCCTCCAGGCGAAGATCCTCCGGGTGCTCCAGGAACAGTCGTTCACGCCGGTGGGGGGAACAAGGCCGGTGAATGTGGACGTCCGCGTCATCGCGGCGACCAACAAGGATCTCGAAAAGGAAATCGCCGAGGGCCGCTTTCGCCAGGACCTGTTCTTCCGGCTCAACGTCATCCCCATCCACGTCCCGCCGTTGCGGGAACGCGTCGAGGACATCCCGGTTCTTGCCGAACATTTCATCAGGAAGTACGCCAAGGGGGGCGGGCGCAGGATCCAGGGATTTCGGGCGGACGCCATGGAAGCGATGGAGCGGCACTCCTGGCCCGGGAACGTGAGGGAACTGGAGAACCTCGTCGAGCGGCTCGTCGTCCTTTCCCGGGACGGATGGTTCGAGAAAAGAGACCTGCCGGCGGCGATGCTCCCCCGGAAGGACAGGGACGGGGGGAAGGGCGCCGAGAGGCTGCGAAGTGGCGGGCTCGATTT
>Ga0210097_1000082_pt1 | contig 43334 bp, 33 predicted proteins | sample Joice_CattailNLA_2_FD_185521 | JGI IMG/M metagenome (GOLD analysis project Ga0210097, IMG submission 185521) | Wetland microbial communities from San Francisco Bay, California, USA, that impact long-term carbon sequestration - Joice_CattailNLA_D2... | ecosystem: Environmental > Aquatic > Marine...
ATCCAACCATCTGCCTGCGTTTGATTTCGGTCGCCAACAGCCCCATCTATCGCGGCATAACCGAAATCCGGAACGTAAAAGTCTCCATTCCCCGTCTGGGTCTGAAAGAAACCCTTAATATCGTTCTAGCTATCGCCAATAAAAACCTCTATGAAACCGAAAATGTCAAATACAAAATCTTGATGGACCGGTTGTGGGTGCATGCCCTGGCGAGCGGTTACGGATCCAAGTTGATCGCGCAAACATTAAAATTCGACGATATTGAAAAGTATTTCCTGATGGGTCTGACCCATGATATCGGCAAAATTTTGCTGCTGAGGGCCTTTTCTGAAGCCTCCAGGGGTAAATCGTTAAGCCTGGATGCGATCGTGGCCAATCTCCAGGAGGCTCACATCGGATTGGGCAGTATGCTCCTTAAACGCTGGGGATTCGATGCCGAATTCATCAACGTAATCAATCATCATGAAGATGAGAAATACGGTCCGGATACCGTCAAGGAAATTCTGGTCGTTAATCTCGCCAACATGCTCACCCGCCAGATTGGCTTCAGCCTGTTCGAAGAAAAAATAGACTTTGCCGGACTGCAATCCGCCCAGATGCTCAAACTGGAGCCCGAAAAGGTTGAAGGCATCGGCGAGGAAGTCAAATCCATTATTTCGGATGTGGCCCACCTCTTTTAAACTGAAAATTCCCACGTGTATCGAAAATAGGATATCAATACTGCATTTTGGGCAGCTTGTAGTTCGAGCGAATGGCCTTATATTAGTGACAAATAGCCAGCAGCAAGTGACCAGTGACAAGGAACCGGTAACCCGTAACAAGGACAAATTAATTATGAAATACCGTGAAGAAAAAGATTCCATGGGCACCGTGCGTGTTCCTGCCGATGCTTACTATGGTTCGCAAACCCAGCGGGCGGTGGATAATTTCCCCATCAGCGATCTCAAGTTTCAGGCCGCCTTTGTCCATGCCCTGGCCCTGGTTAAACTTTGTGCGGCCCAGGTCAACAACGAGCTCGGTCTTCTGGATCCCGAATTAGCGGATGCTATTTCCCGGGCTTCCCGGGAGGTCATGGACGCAAAACATGCCGATCAATTTGTGGTGGACATTTTTCAGACCGGTTCCGGTACTTCCACCAACATGAATATGAATGAGGTGGTGGCTTCCCGGGCCAATGAGATCCTGACCGGCCAAAAAGGGGGCAAAGCGCCGGTCCATCCCAATGATCATGTGAATCTGGGACAGTCCAGCAATGATGTGATTCCTTCCGTGATTCACATAGCGGCCTTGATGTTGATGCGTGGGCGTTTAATCCCGTCTCTTGAGGCGCTCAATCATGCGCTGGCGGCCAAAGCCGAAGAATATAAAGACATCCGCAAGCTCGGGCGCACCCACCTGCAGGATGCGGTTCCACTGTATCTGGGCCAGGAATTTTCAGGCTACGCCCGGCAAATAGAGCTTGCCGTCGAACGCATCCGCAGCGTTGAACCCCGACTGGCGGAACTGGCGCTGGGAGGGACCGCCGTCGGCAGCGGCTTGAACACCCATCCGCATTTTGCAAACCGGGTCATCGCTTTGATTTCAAACTACAGCGGCATGGCTTTTACCGAAGCCTGCAACCATTTCGAGGCCCAGGCCGCCCAGGATGCGGCCGTTGAAACCAGCGGCGCGCTGAAAACCCTGGCGGTCAGTCTGGTAAAAATAGCAAACGATGTCCGCTGGTTGGCCTCAGGTCCCCGATGCGGCCTCGGAGAAATCAGCGTTCCATCCCTGCAGCCGGGATCTTCGATTATGCCGGGCAAGGTCAATCCCGTTATCCCTGAGGCGGTTATGCAGGTGGCCGCCCAGGTAATGGGCAACGATACCACCATCATGATGGGCGCTCAGGCCGGAAATTTTGAGTTAAACGTGATGCTGCCGGTGATCGCCTACAACCTGCTGCAATCGATTACCCTGCTGGCATCAGTCACCGGCGTATTTGCCGAAAAATGTATTGCCGGCATTACCGCCAACCGGGAGGTCTGCAACGGCTATATCGAAAAAAGCCTGGCGCTGGTGACCGGGTTGGTGCCGGTAATCGGTTACGATAAGGCCGCTGCGATTGCCAAAAAAGCTCATGATAGCGGTAAAACGATCCGCCAGGTTGCGATTGAAGAAAAGATTCTGTCCGAGGAAAAGATCAATAATTTAATAGACGAGATAAAATAGGGTTTATTTTTTGGGGCAAAATAGCTATACACAAATTTGCGATTTTAACCTGTCAACCAGGAATCAAGAACGGAGGTTTTAGATGGCCAAAAAACGTTACACGGTTCAAACGGCTTGTCCGCAATGCGGCTGCAGCCGATCCCAGGTGCTATCGGAAGAAGAAATGAAAAAACGCTACGGGCACGTTCCTAATTTCGATATGGAATGCAGCGAATGCATGGAAAAGTACACCTCGGAAATAAAAACCGCCTGCCCTGAATGGGATAAGGAATGTCGGATGAAGGAGTAGGCGGGCTGGCCCTCGCCCCGCTGGCGGTTCGTTGCACTGGCGGAGCACTTTCAGTTTCTGAACGTTTATTAATTACGGACGATTAGCAATGTTATCAAGCTTGCCTGCCATAGGATAAACCAGGTGCCCGAAACGTCAAACAACAATCGCTTTGCCGGGCTTTCACGCTTAAAATTGTATTTCGCTTTATCGCGTACCCCGCATGGACTGCTGGACATGTGCACACCGGCTTTCGGCGCACTGCTGTGGCTGGGGTATTTTCCATCTCTTTACGTTATGGTATTGGGCCTGATAACGACCTTTGCCGGTTATACCGCCGTATATGCCCTAAACGATGTGATCGACCACGAGGCGGACAAAGAAAAGGCCGCTGCCGGGGGCTTTTCAAATTCACAGAGCGATCTGGACAGTATGATCGTCCGGCACCCGATGGCCCAGGGGCTGTTGAGTTTTAAGCAGGGGCTGTATTGGGCGTTGGCCTGGGGTTTAGTGGCCATCATCGGCGCCTATATCCTGAATCCGGTTTGCGTCCTTATTTTCCTCGCCGGTTGCACCCTGGAAGCCATTTATTGCATGTTATGGCGGGTCAGCCCGTTTCGCACTGTTGTCAGCGGCGCCGTAAAGAGCTCCGGTGCAATTGCAGCCGTCTTCGCTGTTGATCCAAACCCTTCCGGGGCCTATTTGATCATTTTGTTTCTGTTGCTTTTTTTCTGGGAAATCGGGGGCCAAAACATTCCGAACGATTGGGTGGATATTGAGGAAGATAAACAGTTCAAGGCGTTAACCATACCGGTTTGTTACGGCCTGCAGGCGTCACGGGTCATTGTGCTGGTAACCCTTGTTTTGACCCTGGGCCTGAATCTGGTCGTATTTAATTTTTCCCAGGTTGATTTTTTAATTATATATGTCATTATTTCCATTGCCCTGGGGTGCTACCTGCTTTTACTGCCGGCCGCGAAACTTTCTCAAACCATGAAAGCTTCCGATGCCATGGCCTTGTTTAATAAAGCCAGCTATTATCCTCCGGCGATGCTGGTGATCGTTTTGATCCGATTGATGATTTAGTTTTTGAAGCCTTTAAGGGGGGAAGTGATGAAGGAGTATACTCCAGACGAACTTAGCGCTTACAACGGTGCCAACGGAAACCCCGTTTATGTCGCTTACGACGGCAAAGTTTTTGATGTCAGCGCGAGCAAGTTGTGGCGAAGCGGCGTTCATATGAAACGCCATCATGGCGGCCATGAACTGACCACCGATCTTCAGGCCGCTCCCCACGAGAAAGATGTGCTGGAGCGATACCCCCAGGTGGGCGTATTAAAAAGGGTTGTCGAGGAGCGCGAAATTCCCCGTCCGATCGACTGGCTGATTTCCCGGTACCCGATGCTCAGACGCCATCCCCACCCGATGACGGTTCATTTTCCCATCGTATTTATGATGTCCACCACGGTGTTTAATCTGCTATACCTGATCACCGGCGTTAAAGCATTTGAGACCACAGCCTTTCACTGTCTCGGGGGCGGGATACTATTTACCGTGGTAGCCATATCTACCGGGCTCTATACCTGGTGGCTCAATTATATGGCCCAGATGCTCAAACCGGTAAAGATTAAAATTCCCCTTTCAATTATCATGCTGGCCGTCGGCGTCGTCATTTTCATCTGGCGGGTCCTTGTGCCGGATATCATGGATTCGTTGCGGGGGCCCGGCATCGTGTACCTGTTGCTGGTTCTGTCGCTAGCTGTTTTTGTAACGATTATCGGCTGGAATGGGGCGGCGATGACGTTTCCGGTCGAAAAGGAATAGCCGGATACCTGAGCTTATCTGTCTACTCGCACCATGGTCAGGATTTGATAGGATCTGGCCAAAGTAGAGGTGTCAGGTGTCAGGTTTCAGTATTGACAGGGAGCAAATATCTGAACGGACCAGCATAAAACTTGATTTCTGATTCCTGAACCTCTGATCGGGTACTTCTGAATGATAATGGTAGTCTCACCACCCCACCCATATATCAATTCAAACCCCGTAATTCTTCTTATTCATGGCACCTTCCCTGACACCTGATCCGCCTCCGGCGGAACACCTGAAACCATCTGACCCAAGAAATCCACCTGCCACCGGTGTAAAATCCTGATGAGATCAATTGTTAATGATAAGCAGCGTTACTTTATGGCCAGATGGATAACCGCAATCCCGTTGGTGAGCCTGCGATAGGTGACCTGAGAGAATCCAATCTTCGTCAGCAGGTTGGACAGTTCATCGGGTAGCGGAAACATGCGAATGGATTCCGGCAGGTGAGTATAGGCTTTGCGGGAACCGGCGATCAGCTCTCCCAGAAAGGGCATGACATAGAAAGAATAAATATCATACAGCCACCGGAAGGGCGCAAGGGTCGGCTTGGAAAATTCGAGGCAAATCATTTTGCCCCCGGGTTTTAACACCCGGTACATTTCTTCAAATCCTTTTTTCATATTGGTCACATTGCGGATACCAAAACCAACCATTGCGGCATCAAAGTGCCTGTCCGGGAAACTGATGGTTTCGGCATTGCCCTGCACATAGCCGATTTGAGAGGCGAAATCCTTATCGGCCACCTTGTGCTGGCCGGCTTGAATCATGGCACGGTTAATATCGTACACGATGACACCGCCGGCCGATCCGATATCCCTGGCAGCCAGTATGGCCAGATCAGCCGTGCCGCCGCAGACATCCAATACCTGATCACCGGGCGCCAGGTCCAGCATTCGAACAGCAGTGCGTTTCCAGAGATGATGGATGCCGAAGCTCAAAAGGGAATTCATAAAGTCATAGTGCTGAGCCACCGAATTAAAATGCAGGATAACCCGATCCTTTTTTTGATCCCGGTCGACGCGTTCATATCCGAAGTAGGTGGTCTTAGCACCGTTATCGGAGGGTGCCGGCTGCTCTCTGCGATCCCGGTCATCCAGCCAGGTTTTTTTTTGTTTTAGCATCGGTTCTGTCTTTCCTGAATTTGAAATCTTATTTGAATTCGGGGTTCTGGTACGGCATGAATTTTTCTGGTCGATCCCGGTGTACCTAAAGATAAGCAGATAAAATCAGTGTTCAACCAGGGATAACCGATATTATCAACCCATCTATCTAAAATCAAAACAATTTTTTTCCGCCCCTGATTTTGGCACAGTTAATGCTATAAATTATGGTAATTCGATCCAGGCCGCTTTTTTGAAAATCACTATAAAGTAATCGTCAGTTCGGCCGATAATAGAAGCAGGGGGGAAGTTCAGATTTTAAAGTCGGAGGTGAAAAATATACAGCACGAGGTGAACATGATGGCTCGTCCGGAGACCAATTTTTGCAAGCAAGAGGAAATGTCCGTTTGCACAGCAGCTTGCCAGAAACAGCAGCTTGACTGCAGTTACTACGAGAAATCCCAGCATGCCAATCGGTGTATGTATTTTATTTTTGATGAATACTGTGATTCACTGAAGGCTCAGATGAATTCGGCGGCGGGGGTCATATCCTCGAGGTACTAGAAGCTGATAGTTCATAGCTGATAGCTGATAGTCTGAAGGATTGAAATCCTTTTTACTATGAGCTCTAGGCTATGAGCTTTAAGCTGCCTTCTATGGATTGGCGAATTTTTTCGCCAGGTCACTATCAATGACATACATACAGACTTCTTTGGCCCCCCGGTCTGTGTAGCGGTATTTTTCACACAGGTTGTTAAGCAAATAGCTGACATCGTCTCTGATGCGCTTATCATAGGTTTTGAAATCTTCATCGTTGTAATCTTTTATCGCCCGCCGGAAGTTGGCATTTTCCAAAAACGGATCCAGCACTTTTTCTTTCAGATAGTATACATAACGATCATGCATGGATTGAAAGATCCTGGTCTCTGTAATCGGCAGCCCCTCCACCATGATTTCCTGGGTTAAAGTTTTGGTGGTGTATTCCTTTTGAGAAGCTTTGCGAAAGGCCTTGCGTTGATCACCGTTTGTTTTCTCACCCAGCAGCTGGCGTTCGATGCCTTCAAGGAATTCATCGGTGATCGTCAGTTTTTCTCCCGTGTAGGTGCAGGTTTCAACCGAGTCGATTTCAAAATTGATGGCAAACAGGTAATTCTGAATTTTCCTGGAGATCTGTTCTTCATTGTAGTAGTAAAGGGATTCCTTGACCTCCTGTAGAATCGTGTAGTCATACATGCGCAGCAGTGAATCCAGAAAACCGGCCGGTATCAGATCTTTGAAACTTTTTTTAATTTTTGTGAAAAACTTGCAAAGATCAGACATGTTGATCAGCTTGTCCTCTTTAGCGTAAGCTGAAAAAAACTTATTGAATATTTTAATGGAATCGCGGCCGGAAATACCGTGTTCGCCTTCTTGCTCGGATTCGCTGATGATATTGCGGCGCCGTTTGGCCGTCAGGTTTTTGCGGTCTTCTTCCATGAGCCACCGGGGGATGTAGCCGGTATAAATTTCCATTTTGAGCAATTGCAGGTTTTCATCACAGTAAAGCCGGTATTTTTGCGGGTCGCCGATCCATTCAAGCATGGCATCGGATTTGGTGTTCAGGCGCGAAGAAATGATGACGCGGGCAAAATTATGCAACACGCGGGGCAGAAATCTTTCATCGATGTGTTTGCCGAAAATATTGCGGTAAATCTCGACTTCGGTGGCCAGGTCCATCACATACGGAATGGTGATGTATTCCACCCGATCTAAAAAGGACTGAAATCCCTGAATGTTTTTTTCATCCTCCGGGTTCATAACGGCCAGCAGCAGTGAATTAACATTTTCTTCAATGTCTTCGACCTTGTGAATACCCTCACTGATAATGTTGTGAAGCTCGATCAGCCGGTCGGTGTTGTGGCTCTTTACGTCCATCAGGGCGTAGATGCCGTTATTGGTTTTGGCATACTCGGAAAAAATGTATTTTACCCGGTTGCTGTCTTTCAGGAGGCTGTTGATCCGCCGCTGTAAAATGGGGTTGCTTATAACGTTTTGCCGCATGGGCTTGTCACCCGGATTAAAAACGCTGATGCCCTCTCCCAGGCGACGGTTGAAGCGGTACTGCCGCGCATAGAGCATCTCAAAGACTTTTTGAGGGCTTTGCAGCCGGTCCAGCAATGCTTCATATAAAGAACTGCAGATCGTACAGGGACTATCTCTAAAGACCCAGTCGTATTCTTTTTCGGTGGAAAGCTTCCACTTGAATTCGTCATTTTTAAAAAGATCGTCATAAAATTCCCTGCGATGGTGCTTCGGTATCATCAGAATCGGATTGTCGTGGCTAGGGCATGGCACTTCAATGTAGTTATTTACCAGCTGAGGAGAAAAGCTGGCCGCAGCATAGGCCTCTGAACTCTGCAGGGAATTTTCGAAATTAGAATCATCTAACGGTTCGTTCTGATCATCCAGTGAAGTGCCCAGCAGATGCGACAATTTTTCAAGCACCGGATGTGTTTCATAATCTCTGAATTCCTCCAGGATCTTGCGATCAAAGCGCCATACGGTTTCATAGCGCAGTCCGGCATCGGTATTGGCATATTCTTCGAACTTCATCAGCAGATTATTTAAGAACGTGCTCTTGCCGCAGCCGGGGGGACCCTTGAAAATATAGATTTTGTTTTGCTGGGCACCCCTTTTTAAGGCTTCAACCAGACTGATCAGTCGATTGGCAAAGAGGCGGTCGGCGAAAAATGGATAGTCGGCACCCTCCGCAAACAACTTACTGCAGTCGTAAAGAACATAGTGAATGGATTCGGGATCATCCGGATATTCTTCGACGCCTTCACCCACGTAAGCTTTCATCATATCGTGAAAGACCTGGAAGACGTTACGGATGACAACCTGGGGCTTGGCGACAAGCTCATTGAGAAATCCTGCAAAGGCTATTGGAGAGCGCTGTTCAGATTCGCCGATGTTTATATTCAGGTTTTCCAAGGCCTTTTGAATATTTTCCACAGATAAACCGTCATCCTCAACGGCGGCGGCCGTATTTTGGGCAGGCGTTATTAACTTCTTAATTCGCCCCATCTTATTTTTCGGGTCTGTGGTCTCAGTTTTCTGCTTTTTGGTCACGGGTGCTTCCTCTGGTTTTTGTTGCTGGTCGCTGGTTTCTCAATATTCGATACTGGGTGCTCGATTATAAAGTCGCAAAGAGCATAGCGCATGGCGCATAGCGTGCAACCTGACAAATCAAATATATCAGAGAATTCTAACGCTTTGCGCTATGCCCTATGCGCCATGCGGTGTTAATAATATCCGCAATCTCAAATCCCAAATCCTAGATGTTTTCCTTAGACAGCTTGCGGCCCTTCATCGTGTATCGGACGCGCTGCCACTTGATTTCCCGGGCCTGGGGACCGGTCTCCAGCGCCATGGTCAGACCGGGAATGGGGAGCCTTGCCTGGGACGGTGCGGCCGGCACCACCTCGCTGGTTTCGAGCTTAACCGGCGACCCCCATAGGTATTCTATTCCCAGCATCGTGTTGGCGATAAAATCTTTTACAAGAGGTTTGCCTTCAAAGCGGTGGACCATGTACAGATCGCCGTTGTTTGATTTTTCCTGATCGATTTCGATGCACGGCGGGTGGTAGAGCGTGGCCAGCAGCATCTGGCGATAGCTGTCGGCACTGCGGCTTTTTACGTAATATTCCCAGACACCCCTTTGCTCATTCAAGCGCCGCCCGGCGACAAACAGTTTGTATTGATCGATAAAATCCTGATCTACAAAGGTGTTGATGAACATGAAGTCATTAAAATTATCCCGCAGCTTAAACAGGAAATTCATACCCTGGTCGGTATGGGCATCGAATTGCTTGCGCTCGCGGGCGTCTAAGAGGCGCCGGAATTCAATTGAGTACTTGCCCTTGTCCGCGAGCTGCTCGATGTAATAAAACAACCTCATTCCCAGCGCGTAAGGATTTAGGCCCACCCGCGGCATCGATGTGACTCCTGAATGGGTGCGGGCAAAATCCACCTCGTGCCCATCGATACGGTCGTCTTGCAGGAACAGCTTTTCGTGCCAGTAGCTGGCCCAACCCTCATTCATTATTTTGGTGCGAATCTGGGGCTGGAAAAACAAAGAGGTTTTGCGCACTACCTCGGTCACAGGCTTTATCCAGTTGTTTTTTTCCTTGGCCAAAAAGGTCGAGTGTTCCATGATATATTCCATAAGGTCCAGCTTGCGGTCGGGTTTGGCCTTCAACGCTTTTTTATAGATAGCGTCGAATTCAGGATGTTTTTTTATCACTTCTGCGAAAAAGGTTTTTTCGCCGAGTTCTTTGTTTTCCCGCATGCATTTATTGTAGCGTTCAATTTCTTTAATATACTTGTTGATTTTGACATTTTTAATCGACTGCAGAAACACGTCGAAGTAAAAATTGAGCATCTTGGTCTGGTCGGTGGCGGGGGTCCGGTTGAGGCGCGAAAGTTCATCGTGATATCCAACCAGATTATCGATGCCCCGGGAAAATTCGATGATGTAATCCACCCAGCGGCCTTTTTCCGATCGCAGTTTGGCAATCATGCGTTTGTCGGAAAGGGCCCTGCCGGTGAAATCGTAATCCCAGGTGTGCCGGAAATACATGTTGTTCTGGAAAAAATCAATATGCGCCAAAACGTGATAGAAGATCATGACATTCATCCAGTCCGGATTGTTGTCATTGTAAAAGGAGATGGCCGGACGGGTATTGATGACGGTCTCATAAGGATTGTTGGGATAGAGTTCGTATCTGCCTTTTTCTTTCAAGACCTCCACATCGTGTACCCAATAATCATAAAGGGTGGGGATCATCACCTTGGGGGTGAGTTCCAGCAGATCGCGGTTGGAAACGATATATTCCAGGGTCTCATCCTGAAAGCTCAGGCCGGCATCGAGGGCTCTTAGCTTGCACCCTTCCATGATTTTTTTGGTGTGCTGGTCGATTAGTTCCATTTTCTAATCCTGAGTTGAGCGATCGTTATCAAGCACTTGAGACGGTCATATGGTCATCATAGAAGTGCCTAAAATTTAAAATGCCTAAAATGCCTAAAGTTATGGTCTCGTTTCGCTCCGTCGATTTAAAAATTTAAAAAAGATAGAATGCCTTAATTTTAGGCATTTTAGTGCATTTTAGGCACTTTAGGCATTTTCCAACATTATGGCTCAAAGATTATTAGATACATTGAATCTATCCATGGCTAAAATTACTACTCGGAGATCAGGTGTTTGATTCCCTCTATCAGCCTCGGTTCATCCGCATCTTCCTGCATTACGTCCAGACGCAGAAGCTGGGGTTTGTCTTCCAGCAGCGATGATTTCTTCAAATACTTTTCAACCTCGGTTCCGCCGGTAGACCCGATGGTATGCTCGGCTATGGTGATCCCCACGCGGTTGGCATAGGTCAGCATTTTTTTGAGCTCCGGTATGCTCTCTTTGCCGTCCGTGTCCCAGTCGTCACCGTCTGTGCCGTGAAAAATATAGATATTGTAGTCCTGGGCCAGGTTTTCCTTTTCGACCATTTCGTTAACCAGCCGGTAGGCTGATGACACCTGGGTGCCGCCGGCAACTTTGGAGTTATAATAGGTGTAAAAGTCCGGCACTGACTTGGCTTCGGTGTCATGCAGAACAAAGCGGGTTTCCACCTGCATGGCGTATTGATACAGCAGCCAGCTGTAGATCATGACATGCTGGGCCACCACCAGGCCCGTCGATTTCCCGGCCATGGACCCGGAATAATCCCGCAGAAAAAAAACCATGGCCTGGGATTCATAGTCTTTTTCGCGCGACAAAATCCGATATACCAGGTCACGGGGTGAAATTAAAAATCGAGACGGGTCAATACTGCCGTCCTCAGGCAAGCGGCCCAGGTGGATGTTGGTTTCGACTATTTTTCGCAGAGTTGCTTTCTTGTCCAGCAGCTGGCCGAAGCCGCGGTGCCTGTCGGTCAGATCATAGGTATAACGGGTCAGGGAACGCTTTTTGCCCTTGTCCTTTACGTTGGGAAGTTCAAACTGCTCGGTGAGTATCTTGCCCAGATCATAGGCGTTGGACTCCATTTCGTGCTGGCCGCCTTCGCCCTGGCCCGGTCCTTCGCCACTTTCACCCTCGGGTTCCCGGATGGGTTGTTCGCCGATAACCTCGCCTTCTTCCCCGTCGCCGGACCCGCCGTTGGACTGCTCTTCGTCGGCTTGCAAAGAAGGGTCGTGGATAAATTTTTCCTCCACCGTAGAAGGTACAATGACGACTTTGTCTTTACCGCTTTTGCCCGGCTTGATCAGGCGTCCGACATTAATTTTGCGCGGGAACCCGTCTTTTTCCCTTTGATTATCGCGTTCGAGCAGCTCATCAATGGAGCGGATACTGACGCTGGGCGCACTGCGCATGGCCGTCATCCCCTGCAGATCCAGCAAGTCATGGTAGGCATAGATCTTGCGAAAGGTCAGGGCCGAGCCATCTTTGGCGGTACCAGGCAAGTCATCCCCCGGCAGGCCATGGGAGCCTTCATACGCCAGCTCTTTCTGTATCTTCTCTTCCTGCTCCTCTGTGAGCCCGTCTTCTTTTAGCTGTTTATATAGCTTTGCTATTTTTGAATCCATTTACGATACCGTTATTTGTTATTAGTTATTGGTTATTAGTCCGAAGGTTCAGATACGATTAACAAATAACTGATAACTATTAACTATTTTTCATCCTCCTGGGTGCAAAAGTACTCTATCGTTTTCTGCGCGCAGGTCTGACAGTAGCCCAGCTTTTCCAGCATGGTGTCGATCATGCGGTCGTAGAGCTTCTGATTTTCTTCATTGGTGCGATTGGCCAGGGCCCCGATCAGGCTGCCGGCACCGGCGATATCGGATTTTAAGCGCACATCCGTTACGGCCTTGACCAGTTCAAGGTTGTCCATAAAATCATAGTCCGGATCGACGGATATCTTCTGACCGTAAATCTTGCGGATGGAAGTTCGAAATGATTCCCGCTGTTCCTCGCTCTTAAGACCCAGCCGTTCCTCGACACTACCGATATAGCGTTCGTCGATCTTCAGCGCTCTCAGTTCTCCGGTTTGCGGGTCCTTATACTTCCACATTTTGTCAGGCCCTAAATTTTCCGCATCAATGCCGATGATCATGTTCACGTAGCTCATGACATCTTTTCGGATGGCAAAGGGCTCATCCATATAAGCGTTAAACATCTCGGTCATGATGCGTTCCCGGTAGAGCCCTTTGGCGGTTTTAAGATCTTCAAGATATTTGGTCCGGTCATTGGCTTCGGTCACGTAATCCAGGATGATTCGTTCCAGGGCCTTGAAGATGTCGTAAGCAAACATGCAGCGGCCCTCATTGGTCTCCGAACTTTCGATCGACAGCTGGACGGCACGTCCCAGGTTGCGCTGCCCCAGACCTTTCTGGCCAAAACGGTTGATAATCTCCGGGTCCTGGTTGAGGGTATCGATGACTTCCGCCAGGGTTTTGATACTTTTTTCACCGGCGACTTCACCGGCTGCCAGTTTCATTGTCTCCACGGGAGTCAATTTTTCGGATCGGGGCAGGCGGGATAAAACAACCGCAATGGAGGCCGCATAATTCAGGTTGGGATCCTGATGGAGATTTTCCTTGGTCAGGGTGGTCCGGGTTTCACTTCCGATGGAGTATTCGGTGAGGCTCTTCTGCAGATGGTAGTTCGTGTTGTGGGACACATAACAAATGCGACAGCGGTCGACGATGGGGGCTTCTTCTTTTTCGGACAAGAACCGGTGAAATTCAGAGTTATTACTGGTGGCCACGATCAGCGTGTCGATGGGCCATTTGTAACCGTCGATTTCAATGCTGCGATTCTGAATGACGCCCAGGTAGACCTGCACCAGATCCTTTTTGTTTTTGTAGATTTCGTCACTGAAGTGAATTCCGCCGCCGGCCACACGCGCCAGCGCCCCCCGCCTTAAATCAAAGCGGTAGGGATTATTGGTGTCGGTGATGTGCAGCAGCCGCTGGATCGACTCTTCACCCAGTAAATCCACCGAGGAGGAAGTTATCTTGTCTTTGGCCGGGTATTTACCGGTGACGGTTCCCAGACTTTCGGTTAACGGTACCGGTATAATCTCGATGAATTTTAGCATTTCATCAATCGCACCACTTGTTTTATCCCTGATATCATTCCAGATATAGCCGCTGCAGGCACCAAGGGGGCGGTAATTTTCATACAATACATCGATTTCCTTGTCGGCAAAACCGACTTGTTTGGCGAGGTATTCCCGGTTTTGGTCGGGATCATCGAATAGGTTCATTGCCAGGATCATCGGGTCTTCGTAAGTTTGTGATTCAATCGTGGTGATTTTGCCGTAATCGCCCACCTTGTCGGTATTGACAAACTTGAAGGTGTACTTGCGGTTTTTGTTCAGGGACAGAAAGCTGCGGTATTTAGCCGATAAAAACTCAACTAAAAAGGTTTTGCCGTTCCCCGGCTCGCCCACAAGCACAAACGCCATTTCTTTGGATGATCCACCCTCAGCTGCATCTTTCACATAGGAGACAAAGCTGTTTATTTCATCATACATGCCGATGACATGCTTGGCCCCTTCACGGAAAATACTAAAATCGTAGGTGGTTTTACCGTTGACCACAACTTTTTCAATCTTGCTCTCCAGGATCATCCTTGACACCCCCTGGAATGCATTTTCAAAACAACGGTTGCCTTGCTTGATTTCTGTCAGATGATGCTGGAGTGTTCTAGAATTATCAGACATTTTTCCTCCATGGATTAATATATTCGGTTATTATCTCGCAAATAAATGGATATCAAAGAAATGTTGCCTTCGCAATCGGGTGAATCCTGCCGGGGGGGACATAACAGCTGGTTTAAATTCAGATCCTATCGAGTACCAGGGATCCCGATGGTGCCTTACACCAAAATTGTAATCATCTTACTCTTCGGATCAACTGGATTGCTGAAAAAATGACCTAAAGATTATCGATGATTTGACGATAAAATGACGGTTTTTTGCCATCAGGGGGGACGCAGGAGATAAAATACGGAATTCAGATGAGCTCAGCCGGCATTGTGCATTCGAAATTTTCAAAGAGCAAATGATGGGTTCGCTATAATATTGTTTTAAATTCAGTATGTTATCATGTTACCCGGAATACGGTGATTGTCCTTGCCAAAACTTTTGCCGACGGTTAAAGTATTTTCTTAGAAATTTGTAGTTGTATAGATGCAAAATTGATACCATGAGAAACACATGAAAACAAGAAAGATGCGCATCTGGAAGCGGGCGGGTTTTTATATCTTTGGCTGGGCAGCCAAGGTGACGGCCACCCTCTGGTTAAGTACCTGCCGGGTCACCGAGTTCGGCCGTGAAATTGAAACCCGATATTTAAAGGCTAACCCGGGAAAAGGGCTTCTCTACGCCAGCTGGCACCGGGGATTGTTCTTTATTATTTTCTGGTACCGCAACCAGAATGGTGTGACCATTGCCAGCGCCAGTGAGGACGGTGAACTGGCGGCTCAAGCCGCCAAACGCTTCGGATGGGTAACGGCCCGGGGGTCTTCGTCACGTGGCGGGCGACAGGCTTTTCGGGAAATGGAAGGGTACATTAATAAAGGATATAAAGGCGGGTTGGTGGCCGATGCCCCCCGGGGGCCGCGATTTGTTTCCAAGCTGGGAATCATCTATCTGGCGAAACGAACCGGAATACCGATTGTCCCGGTAATTTGGAATGCGGATCGGTACTGGCAGCTGAAAAGCTGGGATCGCACCATCATTCCCAAGCCCTTCGCGCGCATTGTGGCCCTTTTTGACAATGAATATCTTCAGGTGCCTGCCGATGCTTCCCGGCAAGCGTGCGAAGAATATCGCCGGCAGCTTGATAACAGGCTCAATCGAATTATGTATCAGGTTGATCATTTTTATAATTGCCCCGGTGTAGAAGACCCGCGCCGGATCGAGGTACCGGACTGATTTGAATTCGGATTTGGGATTGCGGATTTTAAAAGGATGTGCAAGATATATAGAGGTAAAGGGTCGATGCCAGGTGTTCCGCCGGAGGCGGATCAGGTGTCAGTTTCTGCGGATCAGAATTCCTGACACCTGACACCCGAAACCTTGCACCTTGTAACCTGAACGATAAACCTTACCCCATTTCTTTATCCGGGAGGAAAATCATGGAGAGGCAAGTTAGGGAGATTCTGGCGGTAGCCAATATTCAGGGCTGGAAACAGATCAAAGTTGATTTTGGAGATGATTTTCTGGACATCAAGGTTCCTGACAACTGTGTAACGTTGAGCATGCCATCGATGCCCTGTCTTGTGGATTCGGCGGCTTCGATTACCAGGGCGCTGAATCAACCGACCGGCTCGCCAACCATATCCGAAATCATTCATGCCAAAGATAAACCGGCGGGTGAGCTAACGGTTTGCATCACGGTATCCGACATAACCCGGCCGGCCCCGTACAAGGGTGAAAACGGCCTATTGCTGCCCCTGTTGGGACTGATTGAAGCGGCCGGGGTTGCAAGAGAAAATATTGTTATTGTCATCGGCAACGGCATGCACCGCCCCAGTACCCCGGAAGAGCGACACTATATGTACGGCCCGGAGGTCGTGGATAACTATCGTATCGTGGATCACGATTGCGAGGATGACGCCGGCATGGTCCTGGCCGCCCGCACCAAAAGGGGGACCCATGTTCACCTGAACAAAATCTTTTATGAATCCGATGTCAAGATCATTACCGGACTGGTTGAAGCTCATTTTATGGCCGGTGTTTCCGGGGGCCGGAAGGCCGTTTGTCCGGCATTGGTGAATACGAAGACCATCGAGGTTTTCCACAGTGTGGAGGTTCTTGAAGACCCCAAAGCCACCAACCTGATTCTGGACGGAAATCCATGCCATGAGGAATCCCTCGAGGTTGCGCAAACCGTTGGAATTGACTTTCTTGTCAACGTGACCCTTGACAAGCGCCTGTGCATGACAGGGGTATTTGCCGGCAGTTTGGAAGAGGCTCACACCGCCGCATTTGAGGCCATGAAAAAATCCGTCATGATTCCCATTGAACGGCCCTATGATATCGTGATCACCCATGGCGGATACGTCGGTCGCAACCATTACCAGGCTGTCAAGGCTGCCGTCAATGCCATGCCGGCCGTCAGAGACAATGGTTTGATCGTCATGCTGGCGGACAACGTGGATGTTGAGCCCATCGGTTCTCAGGAATACAAGACCTTTTTGCATCTGTTAAAGATTCTGGGCCCTGACGGCTATAACAATATCCTGCAGCATCCGGACTGGAAATTTACCAAAGATCAGTGGGAGCCTGAAATGTGGGGCAAGCCCTACCGCAAGGTGGGCATGGATGGGCTGATTTATTGCAGCCCCCAAATTCCGGAGGAAAATTTTGATATCATCCCCGGACCCAATGGTTACAACTTTATTGATTCGGATGCCAATTTTGCCACCGATGGGGAGAAAGCCGCCGCCATGCTCCAGAATTCCATTATCTATGCCGCCAATCACCCGCGATTCAAAGGCCAGAAACCGACCATCGCTTACATCGATGAGGGGCCCTATGCCATCCCCATGGCTTTTGAAAAACTATGAAAGCGATTGTTGTCAGTGACCTGCATATGGGTTCACGCTATTTTCATTCCCAAGCCTTTGGGGGCTTTCTTGATAATATCCCCGATGCAGATGAAATCATTTTAAACGGCGATGTGCTGGACCGGCCCCATGTCAAACTGACACCATTGCACCAGCAAATTCTTGAGCGGATTGAAGAGCTTTCTTTTCGGGTCCAGGTCGTCTGGGTGCGGGGCAACCATGATAATGGCTATATGCCTGCGAGACTGGGCAAGATAGAGTTCTGCCGGCGGTACACCTTCGATCATCGAATTGTAATCACCCACGGAGACGATTTCGACAACATTATGCCCCGCAGCCGGGTTTTCATGGAAGCCTTCAGGCTGATGCACAATTTGAGGGTCAGGCTGGGGGCCCGGCCGGTGCATGTGGCGGAATATGCCAAAAAATGGAAAGCCCTCTACCGGGTCCTGTGCAACAGCGTTATGCGCAATGCCGTCAGCTTCGCAGCCGAAAACGGATTTGAAGCCGTCACCTGCGGTCACACCCACTTTGCCGAAGACATCCTCCTAAACGGCGTCAGGTATATCAACACCGGGGCCTGGACCGAGTTTCCGGCCCACTTCCTTTCTGTCACACCGCAGAACATCGTATTAAACCGGCTGGATCATGCATTTCTATACGGTCACGGGCAAAGTGCCTCTCCAAATCCAGAAAAAAATAGAATACCGCCCAAAATGGTCTCGCGCTCATCGACCGAAACGGGTCAGGACATTTTCTAAAGTTTTCTATCAAGCGGCCGAAAAAAAGAATATGGCAACCAGAGATCAAAGAAAGCATCCCAGGGTTCCAACCAGCAATCTGATATCGTTTAAATTATATGACGATAACGGTACGCTTCTAAATCAAAGCATGGCCCGGGCGCTGAATATCAGCCAAAGCGGCATCCTGATTGAAACTGCCTACATGATTACAGCCCAACGGATATCATTAATGTCGGCGGATACTGGAGATAAGCTGGTAAAAATTAAGGGTTGCGTGGTCTATTCCAGAGAAAACGGAATCAGTATGTATGAAACCGGAATCAGTTTTGAGGGAACCGAGGAAGAAAACGTAGCATTTGCCAAAAAATTAGTTAAGGTTTTCCACCGCCGCAAAAAAGGCCTTCTGGTGGCAGTCAATCAATCTCCCTAAAAGCCGATAGTCTAACGGTTTGAAATCCTTTTTGCCATCAGCCAGTGTCGTGTCCCAGAAATCCAATATAAAATTTTTCTACCTAAATTTGCATGATACCCATTCGTCATTCCCGCGCAGGCGGGAATCCAGAAGGGTTTGAACTGGACTCCCGCCTGCGCGCATTTGACAATTGTTTTGTATCTTATTTATAGGACACGACACTGGGAGCCTCTGCGTACCAGCATCAATGTATTGCCGGTCACACTCAAACTGCTCAGCAGCATGGCCGATACGGCCACCAGGGGATTGAGCAGACCGCTCATGGCAATGGGGATGCTGATAGCATTGTACAGAAACGTAAATCCAAGATTCTGCGCTATTTTTTTGTTGACCTGCCTGGAAAAGTCTAAAAATTCAATAAGCTGGCGGGGGTCGGCTCGCATGAGGGTAATGTCGGCGGCTTCTTTGCTCAACTGGCCGCCGGAATGAACCGCCATGGAAAGATCGGCCTGTACCAGGGCCTGGGCATCGTTGATGCCGTCTCCCACCATGGCCACTTGATGGCCCTGGCTTTGCAATTCGGCCACGTAATCGGCCTTGTCCTGGGGAAACTTGCCGCCGTAAGAATGCCGGATACCGACTTCTTCCCCAATGGCCTTAGTGGTGCGGTCGCCGTCGCCGGATACCAGGGCCAGAATGCATCCCCGTCGTTGCAACGCCTCGATGGTCGAACGGGCATCAGAGCGCAGTCGATCTCCGAAGATAAAAACAGCCGCCAGCTGCCCGGCGATTCCCATAAATACGAAAGAATGCTGCGGTTGCTCTTTTAGGGCGGCTTTTAAGGGTTCTGATATACCTTTTTCCAGTTCCGCAACGAGATACTCCGCCGAGCCGAATTTGACCGCACCGTTCAAGCACTGACCCATCAACCCTTTCTCATCAATACGGATATTTTCAATTGGTTCGGGCTGGATATGGTTCTCGCTGGCATACCTCAGGATCTCTCGCCCAATGAAATGGTCGGATTCTTTTTCCAGGCCGGCGGCCAGGGCCAGGGCCCGGCTTCGGGTTATCTCAGATATCGGAACAACCTTCTTTAAATTCCATTTGCCTTCGGTGATGGTACCGGTTTTATCGAACACAAATGCATCGATCCTGGCGGCGCGTTCAAAAGCTGAAAAGTCTCGCACCAGAATTCCTTTTTTACCGGCTAGGGAGATGCCGGCCACCCGGGCCAGCGGTATGGCAATCCCCAGGGCGCAGGGACAGGAGATAACCAGCACAGTTACGGCCCGGAGCATGGCGGCCTCGATTGAAAGACCGTTGAGCCGGCACACCAGCGCTGTGCCGGCGGCCAGTAAAATGATGGCCGGAACAAACCATTGCAAAATAACATCCGTCCTGCCTTCCAGCGGTGTTTTTGTCAGCAGGGTTTTTTCGATGATAGTCATCATCTGACCCAGGGTGGAGTCGTCCCCGGTTTTCTCAGCTTTAAACCATAAGATTCCTTTAATGACCCGGGTGCCGCTTCGCAGTGGGTCTCCCGGCTTTTTGTCGACCGGCAGCGGTTCGCCGGTCAAAGAGGATTCATCCACCGATCCGGTTCCGGACGTAATTCTCCCGTCTGCGGCAACAATCTCATTTTCCTCAACCCGGACGATGTCTGCGGTTGCCAGCTGTTTGGTTGAAACAAAACGGCCCCCGGGGTATTGATCGGTGCAAATCCTGACTTTTGTCGGCTTTAATGAAAGAAAATTTTCCAAACCTTCTAAGACCCGATTTTTGGCGCGGCTCTCAAGGGTTTTACCCAGCAGCACAAGGGTGATCAACATCGCCGCGGTGTCATAATATAGATGGATCTGGCCGGCAAACAGGTTTACGGTGCTGTAAATATAGGCGCTCAATGAGCCCATGATAATTAAGGTTTCCATGCTGAAAGCCGCATGGGTGATTCCGGCCCAGGCCTTTTTGAATAATTCAAAACCGCCATAGGCCAGCACGCAGGTGGCCATAATGAACGCCGGCCAGGAGAGTTTGTAGATGGTGTCCCGGGAAAGTTCGGTGAAATATCCCGTATAAAGGGCGTAAGACAGCATCATGATGTTCATCGTCAGAAAAGCGGATATGGCAAAGCGAATAAACTCCTTGCGACTTTCCAGCACGGTTTTGGATTCATCAGGGGCCAGGGCGTTATACCCCAGTTTGCCGATCGCTTTGATAATTTCAGTTGGTGATGTTTGGATCGGATTGTAATTTACCTGAAGCCGGTCAGTGGAAAAATTGCAGGCTGAATCCATGATGCCGGCGGTTTGTTTCAGGGTTTCGTCTATCAGCCAGGCACAGGCCGGACACCACATATTTCCGATCTTCAGGTTCAGTTTCAGTACTTCCCTGTCGGCGGCAGATCCGGAATCCGCATTTTCCAGTTCTAACCGGATGACACCATCCGAAGATTTTTTGTCTGCGATGACTGTCTTTGAGACTAAATCGGCCTCAGATTTAGGTATGATGCCGTTTTCCTGGCATTTCTTGAATAACTCGGTTTCCCTGAATGAATCCGGATCACGCGAATCGGCAGCTTCGAACAGGATGGTAAAGACCTGACGGCATCCCGTGCAGCAGAAAGCGTATTCCCTTCCGGAAATTCTGGCCGGGATGTTTCCACGTCGCATTGGAAGGCCACACAGGTCGCAGTCTGGAGGAGATGGTTCGGAATTCAATATTAACGTATTCCCAGGGACTTAACGAAGGCTATAACATGCCAGCGGTCGTCGATGGTTACAGTCGTTGCCAGGGCTGGCTGACGACCGCCGGGAATTCCATAGCTTACGGATTTAAAGATCACACCTTGCGGTGTGGATTGAACTTTTGAACTGCGTAAATCGGCTGGCAGCGGCTGGAAACTTTGACCGACGGTACCGTTGCCGTCATAATTGTAGCCGTGGCATTGGGCGCAAAATGTCAAATAGACGTCTTTTCCTCTGGCGATTACGGCCGGATCTGTCATTTTCACCGGGGCGATCAGGTCGAGGCCCGCCGTGGAGCGGTATACCGCCTCGCCGCCGTTGACGGGAACAAGACCCGCCTCCATCACCAGAAGGGGCTCTTCATATGGGCGAACCGCCGGGGTTTCCCGCATACGGCCGTACCGGAAGTTGTTGTCATAATACATCAAGGCTTCATAGGCCGCCAGAAGAATGATGCCGCTAACGATGAAAAAGCCAATTATTTTTTTCATTTATTCAACACCCTGAAATGGAAGCGCTTTCAAATGCAATGGATTTTCTTCCTGGCCATGTGCTCCCCGCACGTGCTGGCCGTAAGGCAGCGGATGGTAGGGATCGCTGACCGCGTAAGCCGATTCACCGGGAACGTCTTTGATCGGCCGATAGTCCCAGCCGGGCGGACCCAGATCGCCGATAACCGTAAATGCCAGCCATCCTTTAAAAATGACCCAACTGACCATGCCCAGAATGAGCAGCCATGCCATAGCGGCGGAGGGGTTATGCTCGGGTTGTTCCATCAGATTTTTACTCCTAAGACACCGATTAGAATAATATACGCCAGCACCCAGACAACTGCTCCGGCAACGATCAAATACAGGACCAGCGGAAACGGTGCATTGCGGCCCTCGATGCCTCCGGGATATTGCTCGATGATCCGTCGCTCGCGCTCGGCGGAGTCTTTGTGTTGAAAATGATAAAATCCCAGACCCAAAACAAACAGCGCGATAAATGCCACTGCCGGAAACAAATACAACACAAAATGCTGGATGCCCAACAATTGAAAATATCTCATAAGCGTTTCCTTCCCGCGAAATAATAACCTGCCCGTGTTTACGGCTGCCGACTGTCTTGCTTACCCGGATCCGTCGACCTTAGCGGATCGTCTTCAGCAGGGCAAACGTAATTACCGCAATAGAAGATGCCAGACAAATACAGACCAGTGAAAACAAAACAATTGTTTCGATGCGTGCAAATCGCGAGGCCACCGCCGGTTTGGCCGGCCGCTCGCTTTCCAGCGGCAGAAAGCGCGCTCTTTGCTGGTCCTTAAATTGCCCGTTGTTTAGGGCCCAGAAAAATACCACCAGGCTGATGGTGAATCCGAGCGCCATGTATGCAATGAAATAGGGGTAGTACATTACACTATAAAAACCTTTGCTTGTAGTTATTAAATTATCTACTCATTGGACATTGGGTCACCCTGGTTACGCGGTCTGAACTTCAGAAGAGCCGTGGTTCGATAACGCGTACCGCGCAACCCGAAACTCGCAACCCGACTAGGGTTCCCAGGCCGCATCAATACCCCGCGGCTCCGTGTTGGCATCACTCTGATTGATAAAATATACCGCGACGTAGTCGCCGACTTCCCAGATTTTCTGGGATTCCAAATCACGTTTGAAATAGGGCATGGCTGTCCCGGTGATGCCGTTCATGATCTGGTAGTACAGCATCCCACCCGCAATCTGGCGTCCTTTTAAAATGGTGAAATTGAGCGGGGGCGGGTAAATCCAGGGCTGGGCCGGCCCCATTCCGTCGCCGACCGGGCCATGGCAGCCGATACAAAAAATTTGATATATTTTGTGGCCCCTTTGCAGACCCGCATCGGTGGTCGGATAAGGGTTGGGGACCTGGTGCCAACCCTCCGGAATGTTTTCGGCCAGCCATTTGACATTAGCCTCCGGTCCGGCTTCGTAGGCGGTGATGGATTTCTCTTTCCAGTAACGCTGACGTTGCATGCGGCGGTCGGCATCTTTGAAACCCAGGCCCTGGACATACTGGGTCAGGGTGTCAATGCGCTCCGTGCCCAGCCACTCAAAAGGCGGCATGATGGAACTGGGCCGGGTGTAGCGTGGATTGATAAAATGCGCGGTGTGCCAATCGTCCGGGTGTTCGCCGCCTTCCTGGGACAAATCAACACCGGTGCGCTGGGATCCCAAAGTGACGGGTTCATCGGCAACATAATCGCCGGATTGAGCGATGCGTTCCGCACCGTGACCCCAGTCGATTGAACGAATGGACTGGCTGTGGCAGTAGACGCAGCCATTTTGCAGGTAAATTTTACGGCCGGCATCTTCGACCGCCGTTCGGGGTCGAAATATGTCGGAAGGTGTCATGTCACGGGTGGCGTAAGGCCAATAGACCACTGTCAGGGTGATGGCCGTCAACAGGGCCAGTATTCCGACGATGATGACAGTTGGGGTCATTCTCATGTTGCAGCTCCACGATTGAAATACAGAGATCGAATCACGTTATAAAATCCGATATAGGCGCCGACCACAATCAATACACCCAGTGACGCCCTCAAGATGTAGTATGGCTGTATCTCCGGTAATACCCGGTAAACTGTTTCGCCGTTGTACCAGGCGTTACCCTGAATCAGGCCCACTATGGTCAATACCACGGCAAACCCGGTAATACCGATCAGGACCAACCAGTACTGAACATCTGCCAGAAATCTGCTGTACAGCGGCCGGCCGGTGATTCTTGGCAAAATAAAGTAGATACCGCCCAGGGCCGTCACGCCGGCAAAGCCGAGAACACCGATGTGGGCATGACCGACGACCCAGTTGTTGAAGTGGGTGATACGCTGCACATGGGGCAACGCCATCATGGAGCCCTGGATGTTTACGAAGAAATAATAAATGGTGCCGGTAAATACGAATTTGGCGCCGATGTCGGCATGGATGTCACCGAGTTTGCCCTTAACGGTGTACCACAGATTGATCAAAACGATCATCACCGGAATCACCATGGCAACGCTGTCGACAATGGATATGGTCTTGAGCCATGTGGGTACCGGAACCTGCAGCAGATGATGGGTGCCGATGTGGGTGTACACGATGATCAGCGACCAGAACCCCAGCAGCGACAGCGTGTGGCTGTACAACGGGCTGCGGGTGGCAATCGGCAGGACATAGTAGGCAATTCCCAGACCCATGGGGGTCAGCAGCAGTCCGAAGATGTTATGACCGTAAAACCACAAAATGATGGCATCCGGAATACCCAGCAGGGCACCGGTATCCGGTTTCCAGATAACGTTGCCCAGGCAATAGGTCAGGGACGTCAGAATGACGGCGGCGGTGGTATACCAGATCGATACGTATAAAATCGGTTCCCGGCGCCGGCGGATGGTCATCAGGACATTGAACACCACCAGCGCAAAGCTGATCACCACCATGATATCCACGGTCCATGGCAACTCGGCATATTCCCGCCCCTGGGTGTGCCCGGTGGATATTCCAATCATTCCGGCGGCAACGGTGATATTCCAGAAAACAGCCGTTAAAACCCCCAGTTTTTCGCTGAAGAGCCCGGTACGCAGCAGTTTAGGGAAGTAATAAAAAGCCGCCGCCAGCAGGCCGGGGGTGACAAACCCGAACAGCACTGCGTTGACATGCATCGGCCGCATCCGGCCGAAATGAATAAACTCAATATTGGCCAAAAAATCCGGTGCGACTAAATAACCTGCACCCAGCAATCCGAAGCTGGTCGCAGCAGCAAACCAGAATGCAGACGTCAGCATAAATGCTTTGGCCGTCGCAAAGCTTGGTTCCGAGTTTTGATCTGGTGTCGACAAATTTGGTTCTCCCATTTTCGTTTTGCTCGGCACAGGGCAGAGCGCCTAGCGAAAATTCATGCATTCATATACGCTATGCTCTATGCTCCATTCGCTATGCGATTTAACTGTGACACGCCAGCCAGCAGCCTAAATTAGCTTTCTTTTTTTGATGGCACTCAAGGCATTGCCCCATGCGCCAGATTTTAGCGGGCAGTCGTTGTAAATTTTCCACCTGCCCGTGACACTCCCGGCAGGCAACCTCGGCGTTGATGTGACGTTGATGGTTGAAGAGCACATGCTCTGGCACGTAATTGACTTTTACCCAGGGCGTCGATGTCTGGGTGTTGAAATAACGATGTTCCACTTTAATCCAGGGGTGATTTGCGATGATGTAATTATGGCATTGCAGGCATTTTTCCACCGGCGGAATCCCCGGGTGGTTGGAATAACCCACATAAGGGTGACAGTACTGGCACTGTATCTGTTTGATGCCGCTGTGCACATTGTGGCTAAAAGGAATCGGTTGTTCCGGACCGATATCGGCGGCCGGGGCGGCATAGAATAAATAAATAAATGCCGCCGTGGATATCAGCGTCAGAAGGGTCAGAACAATGGGCACTGTATTTTTTTTCAACGTCCTATTTCCTTGTTGACCGGTCGGTCATAAGGTTGAGATCAATTTCGTTCTTTAATTAAAGTTAATTCCGGGAAAACTTTCAAAAAATACCTAACTGCGATTGCCATCAGTCCTAAAAAACCCAGGCTGATCAGGCCATCTGAAATACTGATCGGAATCGATTGCGCCCCGTGACTTAACGCCGGCCCCAGAAGAAGCAAATGTTCGAGCCAGATGCCGATGATAACTACTGAACAAAGAATCATCATCAAAATTGGTTTGGTTTTAATTTTTTTGTTTAAAAGGATTACAAAGGGACCGATAAAGCACCCAATAAAAATAGTCCATGCCAGGCGGTTCCAGGGCGCCAGCATCGTGCGCGTAATGACATAATGCGTTTCTTCGGGGATGTTACCATAGTAAATGACCATCAATTGAACATAGAAGAAGTCCGCCCATAGCAGGCAGAAGGCGAAAAACAACTTGCCGATATCGTGCAGATGGGAGGCGGTAATCCCGGAGGCTTCGCCATGTCGCAGATAAACGATGCAGGTCAGGATAATCAGGGCGCCCAGACCGACATAAAACGCCTTGACGAAGTTATAGGCGCCGAAGAGCGTCGAGATCCAATGCGGATCCATGCTCATGATCAGGTCATATCCGATTAGAGATAATACCAGGGCAAATGCGAAAATGTAAAAACCACCCCACATAGTCATTCTGCTTTTAAGGCGTTCCAGATTGCGGCTGTTTTGCTGCCACCCGCTGTAAATGTATTTGCGCACACCCTTTTTGGGTTGATTCGGGTCAAATTTAAGCTGCAGCGTGTTGTAAATATATCCGAAGCCAAGCACATACAAAATCAACAAACCCAAAAAGTCACGCCAGAATAGAAACGGGATGTTAAGCCATGCTTCTTTGCCGTGCAGGTCTTCGTGCAGCCAGGGGAAGACATGGGCTTTGCCCAGGAATAAAACTAAAAACAGCACAAAGGATAACGGAAAAAATGCGGCAAATGATTCTGCAAGGCCTGACAGGGGACCGCTCCAGCGGGCTTTGGTCATATGCATGACCGCTGAAAACAACACAGCCCCCTGGGCCATGGCCGACCACAGCAGAAAGTTGATCAGATAGGCCTGCCAGGCTCTTTCAGGATGCTGGCCGGTTAACCCGGAAACCAAGGCGACCCCACCGATGACAACCAGTGCCATAAATATCCAGACGGCCGGCGATTTCTGCGCTCGTGCAGATTGTACTGCTTTTTCAGACATTCCTGAACATGTCCTTTGCTGTCTAAATTATCCAGTCATTTAATTTTTTAATTTAAGCCACGAATCAACACGAATTTTAACCAATTCTTTTTATGTATGCACCTGTTCTTAACTATTGTGAATATTCGTGATCATTCGTGTCAATTCGTGGTTAACCAATTTTATCGGTTCTTCATTCAAAAACCCGAACTTCAGCCCCCTGCCTGCTGAAGAAATCGTTCAAACCGTCTTCCTGACCGGCATCACAGGAAGCCAGGACACCGAAATATTCTCCGGAGCAGCGCGGGTCATAGTGCTGCATTAATTTATAACTTGGCAACCGTGTCTGGGTCAGAAGCCCCAGGATGTTACCGAACACGGCAAACAATATGGTGGCTTCAAACCCGACGATCACGAAGGGAATGATGGCCACAATCGGTTTGCCGCTGACGATCAAATTCCATTGGACAGACGCGAATACCGCCAGGGCGAAGCCGCCCACCAGGCCGATAATACCGCCGGCCAGGGTGAACCAGCCCACCATACTTTTTTTTAATTTCAGGGCCGCCATTATTTTATGGCTGGGAAAGGGGCTGTTGACCCGATGAAAGGTGTAGCTCGACGTTTTCAGCTCATTGACGGCCGCCACCACTTGATCTTCATCCTTGAAAAGCCCCATTATATAGCGTTCAGGCTCCATGGCTTACGGCTCCTTTTTCAACCATCTCCTTCATTTCAGTCATGGAAATTGACGGCAGATGCTTGGCGAAGAGCACAAAAAAGAAGAAAAACAAACAAAAAGCGCCGAACATGATACCGTATTCTATAATACTGGGCGCATAAAGCCCCCAGGCATAGGGTGAAAAGCCATGGGCCACCCCTCCCACAATGATAACAAAACGCTCCCACCACATACCGAAATTGACGACCAGCGATATGATAAAAAGGGCTGCGATGGTGGTGCGGATTTTTTTAAACAGAAACAGCATGGGGGTCAGGGTGTTACACAAGACCATGAAATAAAACCCCCAGCGGTAATCACCGAACGCCCGCCAGCGAAATTGCTCTATCTCCACCGTGTTGTGGCTGTACCAGGCAATGAAAAATTCGGTTGCATAGGCGAAGCCGACAATCAGCCCGGTGAACACGATGGTTTTGGCGACATTTTCCAAAACCTCCATGGTGATTATTTGCTGGTATTTGAACACCTTGCGCAGGGGAATCATCAAGGTCAGCACCATCGCCAGGCCGGAATGAATGGCACCGGCGACAAAGTAGGGCGCAAAGATGGTGGTGTGCCAGCCGGGGGTGTTCGCCAGGGCAAAATCCCAGGACACCACGCTGTGGACGGAGATAACCAGCGGTGTTGCCAGGGCCGCAAAAAAAAGATAGCCGCGGGAATAATGGCGCCACTGCTCGTGGGCGCCGGTCCACCCCATGGAAAGGAATTTGAATATCTTGTAGCGGGTCCCGGTGGAACGGTCGCGCACCGCCGCGAGGTCCGGCAGCAGCCCCGTGTACCAGAACAGTGAGCTTACCGTCAGATAGGTGCTGATGGCGATCACATCGAACATCAGGGGCGAAAGAAAGTTGGGCCACAGCAGTCTTTGATTCGGCAGCGGTATCATATAGTAAACCTGCCAGACCCGGCCCAGATGTATAAACGGAAACAGGCCGGCGATACAGACCGCAAAAACGGTCATGGTTTCAGCTGCGCGGGCGATGGGGTTGCGCCATCCGGCTCTGAAAAGATGCAATATGGCGGATATCAGGGTCCCGGAGTGGGCAATACCGACCCAGAAGACAAAATTAATCAGATAGGTGCCCCAGGCCACCGGAATGTTTTGCCCTCCCGCCCCGATGCCGACAAAAATTTGATAGGTCCAGCAAGACGCTCCGATGAGCACCCCAACGAACAGCAGGAGCACTATGGCCCAGTAGTACTTTTTGGGCGGCGTTAAGGTGTTCAGGATCGTCTGATCGATACTCGCGTAAGTTAGCTGCGACATGTTCTCAAGTCCATTAGGCAATTAATGTTTTGGTTAACTTTTCGACTTTCCAGGAAACCAGGTATCCTTATGTCGCAGGAGCGCTGCGCTTAAGGATCGTTACGCTGTCGCGTAACTTAAAGATCATCCGCCTTTGGCGTATTTAAGGTTTGAGGCAAATAAGGATTGGATCATTTTTATTTCTGACAATCAGCCTCTAACCTCCAACCTCCAACTGCTATCCTCGAACCTGAAAAAAGTTTTAAGCGTCAGCCAAAACTTTTTTCAAATAGATCACCGCCGGTTTGGTGTTTAAATATCCCATGGCCTGATAGGCCCGGGGATTATCTGCGAGTTTTCTCACCCGACTGTCGGGATCCATCAGGCTGCCAAAAACCAGTGCCCCGGTCGGACAGGTCTGGACACAGGCCGGCTGCACCTCACCGTCGCGAATCATGCGTTTTTCATTTTTAGCGACATTGCGAGCCGCTTTGATGCGCTGGATGCAAAAGGAGCATTTTTCCATCACCCCTTTACTGCGTACGGTCACATCCGGGTTTAACTGTAGGTTGGCGGGTTTCGGCCAATCCCAGTCAAACCAGTTGAACCGGCGCACCTTGTACGGGCAGTTCTGGGAACAAAAGCGGGTTCCGATGCAGCGGTTGTAAACCTGGTTATTTATACCTTCTTTGTTATGATGGGGCGCGTACACCGGGCAGACCGATTCACAGGGGGCGTTGTCGCAATGCTGGCAGAGCATGGGCAGAAAAGTTATTTTTTCCATCTGTTCGGGTTCATGAAAGCGCTCGATATTGAGCCAGGCCATTTCGCGCCCTTCCAGCACGCGTTCGACGCCGACGATGCCGATGTTATTTTCGGCATAACACCCCGCAGCACACGCGCCGCAGCCGATACATTTGTCCAGATCCACCACCATGCCCCAGCGATAATTGACATGGTCATGGGGCGGATAAAAATCCCGTTGGGGATCGTAGCCTTCCGGCAGCGGGAGGGTTAGCGGGAAATCATTCATGGTCAGGCCGTTTTTTGGGGACGGTTGGCCCTTTTCCAATTCCTCCAGGCCGACGCTCAGAGCGAAGGGTCGCCCATGCTGAGTTCTGCTGCCGTCGGTATGCGCCAGTTTCATGGTGCGCCCGCTTTTTTTTATTGAAACCGTGTCAACGCTAAAACTGTAACCGCCGGAGTCCGGATCCGTTCTGGCGGACAAAAGGGTGACTGGATTAAGGCCGGTTGCCCGGGCATATCTGCCGTAGGATTGATGACCCTGACCGATAGGCATCACGATTACAAACGGCGATACGGTCTCGGATACGTAAACCGGGGCTTCCAGCATGACGGATTCGGATTGAATCTGAATGATGTCCTGCTGGGCGATACCCTTTTGTCTGGCGGTTTCCGGATGGATCATGACCACCGTTTGCCAGGCGATGCGGGAAAGGGGGTCGGGGATTTCGCAAAGCCAGGGCCTGTTGGCGCCACGGCCGTCAAAAAACCGGATCGACGGCATGGCCGTAAATGCAAGGTCTGATTGCGGGGGCTTGCTCTTTTTATTCAGCACATCGGCCAGTTTTTGCGGTTTTAGCTTTTTGCCGGATCTGGCCGTTTTTATGGCGACATCGAATTGTCCGCCCTGTTGAAGGGTTTGCACCCATTGGATTTCATCGGCGATGCCGTGATCTTCAGCCAGACGGGCAATAAGCCAATCTTTGTAGTTTCGGGTCGGCGGATTATTTTCAAACCCTGCATTTAAAAGCACATCCCCTAAATGGGAGGCCTTGGTCATTTGTCCCATAGCCGGTTGCATGGACGATACGATCGGTTGCTTGCCGCCGTATTCATCCCAGGTTTCCAGGGGCATCCGCACCGGGAAAATAAGATCGGCCAGCTCGGAGGTTTCGTCCAAAAAATTGCTGAAGCTGACCACAAAAGCCCTGCTTTGGGACAGGGCCTCTTTCACGCCGCTGTCGGGTGGCATGCAAAATACCGGGTTGACATTATTGAGCATCAGCAGGTCGAGGTCATTGATACCCGGATTTTGGAAAAAATCCAAAATCTCGGAGTGTTTGGCCGCTATTTCAACCCGATGCCGGTTGTTGAAATCAAGCAGCCGCAATTGCGGGTCGAGCAGCAGATTCAGCAAATTCACCGCCAGGTTGGTTTGCAGGCCGTTGAGATCGGATCCGCCGGTGCCGGTGCCCAGCACCAGAGGGCGACGGGCTTCCACAAGCTGGATAATCAATTCTTCATAGAGTTCCAGGGGGATCCCGGATTGCTGCAAAACCTGGTCCTGGGTGTAAGGCGCCGTGAATTTGTTCATAAACTCATGATAGGTGCGGGGCAGCTCTCGGCCTTTGCCAATGTCCAGGGCCTGTCTGACCAGACCGAGAGCGACGACGGATTCACTGCCTGGCTTGCAGGCCAGCCAATGATCGGCATTGGCACCGGTCAACGCTTGAAAGGGGCTGATTTGGAAAAAAAGATTTTTGCGGCCGTTATGATAAGCCTGCATCTCCTTAAATTTGCGGGCATATTCGACCGGCGACAACCAGGTTTCCAGAAAATCTGCGCCGAATGATAAGAGGACATCCGCCCTTTGCATGTGATAGGAGACCAGCCCGTTGACACCGAAGACCTTTTCATTGGCTGTTTTCAGCGATTCATAGGCGAAAGGCTCGTATACCAGCGGCTGGGGCGATTGCAGGTTTTGCATCATTGCTGCCAACAGACTCATCATGCTGTTGCCGACCGTCTCGGTCAGCATCCGCACTTTGTCCGGCCCATGGCCGGCAGCTTCCCGGGCCCTGGCTTTCAATATGGACTCGGCTTTTGAAAAGGAAAGCGGCCGCCACTTATCGTTTTCTTTGAGCAGGGGTGTTTTAAGCCTGTCAGGGTTATATATGCCCTGCAGCGCAGCCTGGCCCCGCATGCAGAGGCGTCCCCGGTTGATCGGATGAACGGGATTTCCCTCTATTTTGACAACCCGCCCTTCCCGGTTTTTAGCCAGGATGCCGCAACCTGCCGGGCACTCGCGGCAGGTAGATGCATACCAGGTGGCTTCGCCAACGACCATATCATCGGGCGCTTTTACCAAAGAAAAGAGATTTTTGGGCGGGGGACTGCAGCCAAATGCAAACGAAACGCTGCCGATGCCGGCCATTTTCAGAAATGTTCGCCGATTCATTATAAAGACGATCTCCCGATTCAGAACAGATTAGATGGATAGTTATAACAATAGAATCCAAATGGTCAATTAAATCAGCTATATTGAAAACTTAGACAGTTGACTGGCATTGTATAGATAGGAATCATTCTTAATATATGGTCTTATAAAAAAATAACCGTTGCTTGTCAAGGCGGTAAGAGAGCAAAACTTAACCAAAAATCAGGGGTTTCTCCCCACATTTATTCGGCAAGTTTTAATATAAAACCCGGGCGGTGTTAATAGGGTGAATACTTTATTTTGTGGATTTAAACACCTTATTCAATCTGAGGCTGCCGATGTTTGCTTTAGAAGGTCAACTTTTTGAAATCATTAGTTTTTTTTAAGGTCGGTTGACAGGCTCCCTTGAATGTTTATTGCTATAATGTGGCGCAATGTCAATATTATTTTAGAAGCTGTCCTAAAAAGGCATCCAGAAATATACTGCTTTTATATATGTCTGGATTTCCGTCTTTGCGGGAATGACTAAACAGCAGGTATTTTTGAGATGGATTTTGCAAATATAAAATTAAACGATCCGGGGGTAATTGTGAGTGATCGCGAAGATATATTGGAAGTTTTAATGCAGGAGATCGGTGAGGAAGGCTGTGGCGTGGTCTGCGAGGAAGCCACGGTCTTCAAAGACGAAGACGGGTGGAAATTAATGCTTGAGGGGTTTATGGAGCCCTGGCATCTGGGCCATACTCTGGCCGAAGCCAAGGCCAGTATCCGGGAGTATGCCAGGATGGGGTTCGGCCTGAGTTAGGCGATCGCTTCGCCGCCGGCGAGGCTTAATGATCGTCCCTGCGTGACTTGATGACCGGCCAGAAGGCCTTGAGGTTGGAGGTTGGGTCGGGCCACGCTAACATATTGAAAAATATTTAAAAGATACCTAAAAATACCAATATTTCAGTCTTAATCGATCAATTTTCGTGCCAAAACTGATCGATTAAGGATGGTGGTTGTTGACTCCATAAAAATGTGTTTTCGGAATCCAGATTATTAGCTTTTCCATATGGCGTTATCACTTCCCGAAGTTCAAAAGTATCGTCATCGCAAATTATCTTCCTACCCGCTGCTCTAAAGCCAAGGGCCTCTTTAATTTTCTCAATAAACGTTTTACTCCCGACAGCAATGCTTTGGGTCCACTTGTTTTCCTTATCACTATTGTCGGTTTGCATTGCACTGTTCACCCATTTGTTGTGAGCTTCCTTTAAATCATCATAGCTATCAAAGCCCAGCAAGTCCATCAGCCGATCAAAATCAATAATGCCTTTCCTTTTTCTAGGATTCTGAATCTCATTATATCCACAAAACTCCCATTGCGCGGGATGCTCTACCACGCCGGCACGAACCATATTCATATCGATATAAGTGATACATTGTCTTAAATAGCGGTTCGTTTCCACTGCCGTTGCATGATAACGATCCTCCCAGAATGCCCCCTTCCTGTTTTTGCGGATATTGTATTCCTGACCAGTTCTGCCAGCTACCAACCTCATAGAATCTGGGATGACATTCCGGCCTCCATTATCAAATGCTAGCAGGTGGACATGGTTTGATGTGACCATATAATTTAACACACTCAAACCGCGGTATCTCTTCTTTGCCTGGTATAGCCACTGAATCCATCTGCGCCGGTCTCTTGGGAATTTTAAAAGAAATTCTCTCTGATGGCATCGGTGGGTTATATGCCAGACATAACCGGGTATATAATGTCTTTTGGCACGAGCCATTTTTCGTCGATTCTCTTAATAGGGCAGTTTTGGAGGAAAACCGGTCTATTAAGACCGGTTCAGAGACATTTTTATGCCATTTTATCGGCCATGTCAATTACTTAGCGTGGCCCGACCCCCTGCCTTAATTTGCCGCTCTCATCCTCAGATTAATTTCCAACTTTTCCAGGGACAGCTTGATCACGTCACGGGCCTTTTCTTTTTTTTGCATGTATCCATCGAAAAAATTTTTGACTTCATTCGCTCTTTCCAAACCGGCAGCAGGGATGATGGCGGCCAAGACCCGTTCGTAAAGCATGGGGTGAAATTGTTCGATTTCTTCCAGATGGGAAACATACCAGTCCCACATCAGGGGTATGGCATACGGGTTGGCTGACATCGCCACCACCGGAACAAACTTGTTGCGGGCCGGTACGCTATCCAGCACATATTGCAGGACCTTGCCGATTAGGGCACCATCTTTAAAGCACCCCAGGGCCGTTAAGATATTCAGGCGTTCATGTTCAATCCGGGATTGGCCCATGCGCTGAACAAACCATTCATATATCCGTTCATCGCCGGTGTAGGCGCTTGCCTGCAGTACACTTTTCATAATATCCGGGTGGATATCGGCTCCTTGCTCCAACGCTTTAAAACGGTCCCGGGCGAAATCCACTGCCGTATTCGAGCCCCAAAAAGCCGATGCCCAGACAAATTTGTCCCGCAACAGGGACGTTGTATGCTTTTCTGCTTTATCCGGTTCAAATCCGATATTGTGCAGGATGGCTTCAAACCAGGGGCCGGCCATGGATGCTATTTGTCCCCGCAGATCTTCGTCGGTTACCAGATAGGCCCCGAGGAGGTTGTCGGCAATACTGACCAGCGGCAGATAGGCATCTTCCTGTCGATAGGAGGACAAAAATTTCAGATAATCAACCAGTGAAACCTCACCCTTTTTCACCAGGGCATACAGATCATTTTGAAGGCCCCAGCGATCTTCGGGCAACAGGGTTTTGGCCAGCACCCGCCGGCCGAGTTCGGCCAGATTGTCGGCATCCTCATATTTGACCCGGTAAAAGCCGCTCTGCCGGTCGTTGATCTTGTATGCCACAACCTCATCATCAACTTCGATCACCTTCCGGGGTTCATCCATCAGCAGCGATAATTTGCGGGTTTCACCGGTTTTTAAAAACAGATCTATGGTAACCGGTATCAGCCACGATTGAGCGGACTCGTTTGTCAGATAGGTAAAGCGCTGCTGGTTTAGTATCAACTGACCCTTGTGCCGGCTGACGGTTATTTTCGGATAACCCGGTTGTTCGATCCAGCTTTTCATCAGCTGGCTTATCGGCTGTTGGGTGACGGCTTCAAAGGATTGCCACAGATCCCGGCTGGTGGCACAATCATATTCGTAGGTTTTCAGGTAATGCTGCAATCCCTTCTTGAAATTATCCTCACCAATATAGCCCCGAATCTGTCGCAGGATGCTGGCGCCCTTGTTATAAACAATCGGAGCGGTACTGGAATTGATGACAACGTGTTCACCTCCCGGGATTTCGATGGCAAATGTTTCCTGCAGGGCATCCCGGGTCAGGGCCGAGCCGGTCATGCTGTAAAGAAACTGCTGCCACGTGTCCCAATCAGGGCAGTAGTGGTCCACCACGCCGAATCCGAAAAAAGTGGCAAAACTTTCGTTGAGCCAGAGATATTTCCAATCCGACGGCGTCACCAGGTTGCCGAACCACTGATGGGCAATTTCATGGGCGATGACTTCAAAAATTCTTTCTTCACCGGATCTGGATGTGACCTCCGGATAATGGAGCAGCAGATTCTCGCGGAAGGTGACCGCACCCCAGTTTTCCATGGCCCCGAATGCGAAATCCGGAATGGCTATCAGATCCATCTTGGGCAGCGGATAGGCGATCCCGTAATAATCTTCACTGAATTCAAGTGATTTGCGGCCCAGATCAGCACCAAAATGGGCAAATTTCTGCATCCCGGGCAGGGTGGCCACCCGTATGCGGTCATCTTTCTCATCGGGGGTAAATTCAAATTCGCCGACGCCGAAGAAAACGAGATAGGTTGACATTTTGGGGGTTTGTTCAAAGGTGACCCGCATTTTCCCGCTGTCAAGCATCTTCTTTTCTTTAACGGCGCCGTTGGAAATGGCCACCAGATGGGGGTCGATGTCCATGCTGATATCAAAGGTGGCCTTGCGGGCGGGATGATCTATACAGGGAAAGGCCCGCCGGGCATCACTTTCTTCAAACTGGGTGACGGCCATATAGCCGATTTGATCCTGATAGGCATATTTGCTGCGGTAAAATCCGGCCATTTTATCATTGATCAGGCCCTGGTAATCGATTTTTAACCTGATATTCCCGGACATGGGTCGGGGCAACGCTAGGCGGAGTTCTTCTTTGGCTGGATCCACATTAAAAGCGCAATTCACAGAATCGTTGTTTTGCAGGACCCGGCAGCGCCATATGGCGATTTCAAGCAAATTCAATACGATTTCTTCAATGACTTGGTGTGCTTCAAACAAAACTTCGGCAGTTCCGGCAAAAGTAAAATTAGCCAGGTCGGGTTCCAGCTGGATTTTATAGTTGACCGGTTTGTAGGACGTCATAGGGCTCTCCTTTATTAGCTGATAGTTGATTGCTCATAGCTCATAGTAAAAATGATTTTTCACCCTTCAGACTATCAGCTATCAGCTTTGAGCTGTCAGCTCAACCGCATGAGCCATTAAATTGGTAATTATAGAAAAAGGCCGTTTGTGTCAATCGATTGATAGGGTTTAATCTTTCAATTTTGGGCCCATTGTGATATGTTTATTTAGATAAACTTAAACGGAATATTATTTATTTCGAACAGTTATACACTTCTTTATTTTCAGCCGCAGGGGCAGTCAGAAAACGTCCTGTAAATTTTCTGCCGCCCGGCTGAATCCTAAGATGCGGAATTAGGCATCACTGAGTAATCGGGGAGAACGTCGAAATGAAGAATGTCCTAATCGTAGACGATGAAGAGACTTTGATTCTCATCATCGAGACTAGATTTGAGGACTATAAAGATCAATTCAGGGTTCTTACGGCTTCCAACGGCAAAGAGGCGATTCGGATTCTTGAATCCAAAGTGGTCGACTTTGTCGTAACGGATCTGAATATGCCCATCCTGGACGGCATCGAACTGCTGGCTTACATGAGTGCCAAATTCCCCACTATCCCGGCCATTGCCATGACTGCGTTCAGCACTCCCGAAACGGAAGAGAAACTGAAAAAAATGGGCACCTTGCGAATACTGGATAAGCCCATAAATCTGGATATGCTGGCGCATACCGTCTTGAAAGGCCTGGCGAATACGCACCAGGGAGGTAACCTGACCTGCATTTCGGTCAGTAATTTTATCCAGCTCATCCACATGGAAGAAAAGACCTGCGTGGTGGAAGTGCACAACGAGGAAAAGAAAAGAGGATTCCTATATTTCAATCGGGGTGAACTCTATGATGCGACGCTGGACAACCTGGTGGGTGAAAAAGCCTGCTATGAAATGGTGGCCTGGGACAATGCGCAACTTTACCTTAAAGACCATCCCGGCAAGACGGCCCGCAAGCGGATCAACCAGGGGGTCATGTCGCTGGTTTTGGAAGGTTTAAGGTTAAAGGATGAAGCCGCCGCCCGAAAGGGGCATCAACCCCCTGAACCCGAACCATCAGCGGAGATTCCCTATGAAAGTGTGACGCAGGAAGCCGATCAAGAGTTGCGCCTCCCGGTCCATGAGCCTGAGAAAACAGATACCACCGGCCAGATCGAATTTATCGGAAGAATATTTAAAGTCATTAACTCAAGTCCCCCGGATGAAGCTCTTTTACCGGCCGTATTCAAAGAGATTCAGACGATCGTTGACTTCGATCTTGCCGCCATGATGGTCAGGGAAAAAAGTCGCCTGGGTTATTTGAAGGTGGCTGACCTAATGACCCGGCACAGCTCCAAGATATCCAAAGGCGCCTATTATCGCTACCAGGATACCATTTTTGCTCAAGCCCTGAAACAAAAAAGCCCGATGGTTGTGGAGGAAACGGGTTCTCTGTCCAAAGACATTGAGAAAGTATTCTTTGCGGACAAGAGATTTAAGTCATGCCTTCTGGTTCCGTTGATGACCGGCGGCCTGGCGAAAGGACTGCTGGTGCTGGCTGCCGAATCGCCTGGTATGTTTTCAGCTGAGCAGAGCCTTACGCAGTGGATCGCAGATGGAATTTCCTGTGTCAACGTCCACAACAGACTGGCCGCTGAAATTGAAAAAATAAATCTGGCCCTGGATGCCACCCGGCAGATCGGGCGGGCCCTTGTGTCATGGACCTTTGACATCGAAAAAGTGATGAAATACAGCATGGATATGATCAAAAAAATCATGAATGTGGAAGCCGGGTCCCTGATGTTGAGGACCAAGAACGAACTTAGAATCGCGCATTATTTCAACACCAAAGTCAAGTCCATGAATAAATTCCGGCTTAAAATCGGCCAGGGAATCGCCGGACATGTTGCCGCCAAAGGCCAGGCCCTGTTCGTAAATGATGCCCAGAAGTCATCGCGGTTTTTTTCAGGTATAGACAAGAAGACCGGTTTCAAAACACGCTCTGTTTTGTGTGTACCGATGGTTTCCAAACAAAAAGTGACCGGCGTTATCCAGGTGCTCAACAAAATAGATGGTGATTTTACGGCCGGTGATCAAGATTGCTTGCAGGCGATTGCTGACTCGTTGAGCACGGCAATGGAAGCGGCCCTGCTTTACAGACAGGCGGTGACGACGGCTGAAAATGAGCAGGCTGTTCGGCGCACCCTTCAGGGGTTTCTGGCGAGGGAAGGACAAAAATAAACCCGTTTAAAGCTCATAGCCTAGAGCTCATAGCTCATAGTAAAAGGATTTCAATCCCATTAGACTTTCAGTCCCGCCGCGGCGGGACTATGAGCTACCCGCTTTTAACACACCCGATTGCGCCCGCTGTTTTTGGCCTGGTAAAGGGCCTCGTCCGCATTTTCCATCAGAGAAGCGTTATCCTTGCCGTTTTCAGGAAAAGTTGAGATACCAATACTGACCGTTACACACCCCTTGGGTTGGGTTTCCCGTCCTGTAAATGGATATCGTTCAACCCGCCCGCGTATTTTCTCGGCCACGGCAAGCGCCTCCCCCTTAGTAGTCGACGGCAGAATGATCGTAAACTCTTCCCCTCCGTAACGGGCCAGATAGTCGGATTCTCGCAGGCAGCTACCCAATACCTTCGCCAGGATCCGAAGCAGCTGGTCGCCTTTTTGATGTCCGTGGGTATCATTGTATTGCTTAAAATAGTCCAAATCTAAAAAAACCACAGAAAAATATTGTTTATAACGTACCGCACGTGTTAATTCCGCATGCAGGATTTCCTGAAAATAACGATGGTTGTATAAGCCGGTGAGACCATCGCGGCGCGCAAGCCACTTGAGGGTTTTGTTGGCCTTTTTAAGCTGGTTGTTTTTCTGCTCGAGTTCCTTCAGCAGCCGCTGATTTTGTCGAGTCAGGCGCACCTTGTCGATGGCCCGGATTGCGGCCGCCGAAATCAGCTTGATATCCTCAAAGGGTTTGAAAAGGTAATCATAGGCACCATAACGAAGGGCTTCAATGGCTGTATCCAGAGATGCATAGCTGGTAATGATGATTACCTCGGTGGCCGGGATCGTCTGTTTAATCTTTTTCAACAGCTCGATACCCGTCATTCCCGGCATCTTGATATCGGAAATAACCAGGGAATGGGGTACATCTTGCAGAACCTCCAAGGCTTCCAGCCCGTTGGCCGCTTGAGTAACCCTGAATCCGTCATCGATCAATACCTCGGTCAAAACGGCTCGAATACTCTCTTCATCGTCCACGACCAGAATGCGGTTTGCCTTTTCCAAACTCATCAAAAGGTAGTCCTCCCAAAATAGGCATTAAGTCTATTTTTATTGTCATCATTGTGCTTCTAATTTAAAAACATTGCCGCAGCGCTTGCACTTGTCGGTGCGTCCGAGGCTTTCCGGCTTGATTTTGTATGTCTGTTTGCATTTGGGGCAAGCCGTGCTCAGACTGTTTAAAGGCAAGCTGATATTAAAGGCGGTTCCCTTGCCCAATGCGCTTTTGACCTGGATATCTCCGCCGTGCTCCTGTATGATGCCGTAGCTCACCGAAAGGCCCAGGCCGGTGCCCTTGCCGACTTCTTTGGTGGTAAAAAAAGGTTCAAAGATCTTGGCCTGCAGATCCTCGGGTATGCCGGGGCCGGTGTCCCGCACCTGGATCTGGACGTGTCCGGAATTATGATACGATGTTGCGACCGATACTTCACCGGACCGGCCCTCCATGGCCTGCTGCGCATTGATCATGAGGTTGATCAGCACCTGCTGGATTTGATTGGCGTTGCCGGATATCAAAGGTATCTTCTGCGCCAGATTTTTCGTCAATTTTACCCGATTCATTTCCAGCTGGTGCTCGACGATGGCCATGGCATCCGCCACCACCCGGTTGATTTCAACCGGTTCATAGGCCACCTTCTCCTGACGCGCAAACTTTAATAGATTTTGAATAATTGTTGTACAGCGATTGGTTTCTTTTTCAATGATGCTGAGATTTTTCGAAAGGGGACTTTCTTTTTCTAGTTTTCGCAGGGATAACTGGGTCAGGCCCAGGATTCCGGCCAATGGATTTTTTATCTCATGGGCGATTCCGGCGCCCAGCTGCCCGAAGGCTGCCATCTTCTCGGATTGAACCAGCGCAGCCTGGGCACCTTTAAGTGCTTTTTCACGGGAATCCAGCTCCGCTGCCATGGTATTGAAGGATTGGGCCAGGTCATCAATTTCATCCCGCGATGCGGATTCCAGCTGGATATCATACTGGCCTTTGGCCACTACCTGGGTGGCAGCGGACAGACGTACAAGGGGCTGGGTGATGAGTCGCGCTCCGAACAAACTCACAATGACGGACATGATGAGCAGGGCCAGTGCGACGACAATCAAATTGTTGAGTAATTCCCGCGCGGCAAGATAGGCGGCTGCTTTCGGTATCTCAACCCCGGCCAGCAGATCGCTGGATTCGATCGGTGCCAATCCGCCGACCATTGGAACGCCCTCCTGGGCATGTTCAAGGGTGGTACTATGACTCTGCTGCTTTTTGAGGCTTTCAATATCCGGAATCCAATCGATCTGTGTGCGTTCGATAACTTTTTGCGGATCCGTGTGGGCCAGGGGCGTTCCTTCGTAATCGACGATAAAGGTGGTAAATACTTTTGATCGTGTGGCCAGGCGCTGAAGACCCTCCAGACGGATTACCGCCGCCACAACCGCCGTTTGGACCTGGTCGTCCTGCAATTGCAGGGGAATCATTATGGTTAAAGTCGGCAGACTGGCCGCCATGGTAGAGTTCGTAATAATCGGGTTGCCCGCAATGCTGAGATCCGAAGGCGGCTGATGCTCCTGTTGGTAAGCGAGCAGGTTCTCCTTGGTCAGCCCGGCAGCTTGTAGTGATTTGGCATCGTAAACGTTGGCCAGCTCTTCTCCGTTAACGTACAAGGTGATGGCCACAAATTCCTGAAACTCCTCAAACAGTTGCTTGAGCAGCTTTGACTTCTGAGCTGGCGCCAAATCTTTTTCAAACATAATGCGGGTGAAAACCTGGAGGCGTTCACGGTATCCCATGATCATCGCCCGGGTTTCTGCAGCTGTGTGCATCGCCATTTCCGAGGTGAGATCATGAATATAGGCTGATTTGTCCGCATGGAAGAGGTTCGCCATGGTAAACGTAATGGTGCTCACCACAGCGGTAATTACCAGCAGCAGGGCGATCAAGATTTTAAACCGTATGGGGAATCGTAATTTCTTGAACATTTCCTTTTCCTTTGAACGCTAGATTTTCCTGTTAACGCGCTGTGAACGGTAGGCAGCGTTGTTAACGCTGTCAAAGGCTTCCACAACGATGACATTTATTCCTGGATTTAGCTTTAAAGCGTATTCGAATTTTCCTTTGGCCGAGACCCTGACGCGTTGGCCTCCGATAAAAACTTTGGCCCCGGGATCTGTCTGGCCCTGCAATGTATAACTTTCCTGGTAAATGATCGGCGGTGGAAACTTGACCTGGAGTTTCGGCGGTGTCTGGTCCTGGGTAACCTGAAACGATCCGGTTTTGCTGAAAACCCCCTCGATGGTGTCCTGCATGGCACTGACTTTCCAGTGGTAAACACCCTTCTGGAGGTTGCCATGGCTAAATTGCGATCCTGAAAACCGGTCATCCGTGACGATATCGTGAAAATAGGAATCGCGTGCCAGGATAAAATGATAGGCGCCGGCCCCGGGGTGCGCCTGCCAGGCAAATTGAATTTTTGGCGGCAAATCGCGATAGTAAAAGCTCTTGCCGGTGGCAGGTGACTTGAGTTGAAGGGCAGGGGGCAAATCCCTGGGAGCCAGGGGCGCCTGGTTTAACCCCACCACGGTGGACTGATTGGCATTGACGACGACGGTTTTACCCTGGGCCGAAATTTCGGCCGATCCCTGGTACACAGCGATGGTCGAGGATTTGTCCTCATTTACAGCGAGTTTAAAATCCACCGGACCGGTTGCTTGGGATCCGCCGTGGGTGCTCAACTTTGCCCCGGGAGTGTCAATTTCCAGATAAACGGAATCCGGGCCCGATGGTGCCATCGTTCCCCGCAGTTCACCGTCCACCAAAACCATAAAGGAACGTTTTTCACTTAACAGCGGGTCATGGGCTATTCGTTTAATAATTACCAATGAATGGGGACCCATGTTGAGGGTGGTGCTTTCATCAAATTTAATTTCGGCCGCTGAGCGACCAAGGGTCTGAACGGCATCGCGATCGTAGAGCGGGTTGCCTTCTGTGGCCGACTGCCAGGCAATTTCAGATGCCCGTTTGCTTTTTACCGTGTTTCGAATCCAGGTTAACACAGCCGCCGGTTCTCCGGAGGCCGACGAGTCCCATTCCCCGTCACCATAGACCATCTGAAGCTCATGGCCACTGCTAGGCGATTGATCCGCTGAACCCGATTTTCCCTGACGGGCAATTATTTCCCTGAGACTGGTGCCGCTGGGGAAAAGCGTGTTTAACAGGGACAGAAACAGCGAGAAAAAGAAGAGCACCAGCAAAATTGCCACAACCCCTTCAACGACGCGCATGACTATTTTTTTTAAGCGGTTATTATGCATAACTAATACTTCCCCTGGAACCTGAAATACAATCCATGGGTGGAGTAGTCATTATCCGAGAACTCATTGTCGGAAAAGTCAGTGAAGTTATATCCGACACCGAGTCGAAAATGTTTCACCGGTTCCCACATCAACTCGGTTAGCCACCCCTGGCGGCTGTCGTCGGCTTCGGTCTGCATCAGCATGCGATATTCGGCTCCCAGATACCAATCATCCCAGACATTGAAATTCAGACGGCTGACGGTGAGAAACGAATGGGTCGTCTGGGTGGGCATATCGGCGACTTCCTCGGAAAAGATCCGGAAGGCACCCTTTTGGGCCCACTCCATCCAGGGGGTGACATCCAGCGACCAATCAATGGACGCGACCTGGGTCATCGGCTTGAGGGTTTCGTTATCCCCCAGCTGCTGCGGTCCGTCCTGCTTTAGCTGTGTATACTTTGCCAGGGCGTTGAACCGGTCCCAGGCAATCGGCCGATACGCCAGCCCGACACTCAATTGAGTAAAACTGGCTTCGGTTTCATCCAGGTCATCGTTGTAGCTTTTACTCCAGCGGAAC
>Ga0210097_1000085_pt1 | contig 41440 bp, 45 predicted proteins | sample Joice_CattailNLA_2_FD_185521 | JGI IMG/M metagenome (GOLD analysis project Ga0210097, IMG submission 185521) | Wetland microbial communities from San Francisco Bay, California, USA, that impact long-term carbon sequestration - Joice_CattailNLA_D2... | ecosystem: Environmental > Aquatic > Marine...
TCTGTTTCGACCTCGGCGGTGCCGGCCCTGCTGTGCGCACATCAATGTCTTGTGTGGGTGCCGCGCGTTGCGAGCAGTCCTGCTACGACGAAGCCAGCACACAACGCAGCGTGCTGAATACTTTTCTGGATGATATTCACCGTCCTTCATTGCCTTACAAATTCAAATTCAAATTCTCGGGTTGCCCTAACGACTGCATGAACTCGGTGCAGCGTGCCGACATGGCGGTGATCGGAACCTGGCGCGACAATATCCGCACCGATGAAGAACTGGCAAAGAAATGGTTCGCAAAGCACGGCATGGACGAATTGGTTAACGATGTGGTTGCGCGTTGCCCGACCAAGACCTTTCAGCTCAAGGAGATCAAGAAGGTCAAGAAAGGGGAGAGCATCACCAGCGTTGCGATCAATGATACCCACGCGATAGAGATAGACAATCACGATTGTGTGCGCTGCATGCACTGTATCAATGTGATGACGGGCGCGCTGGCACCCGGCAAGGACAAGGGCGCAAGCGTTCTTGTCGGCGGCAAGAGCACGCTGAAGATCGGAGGCTTGATGGGTTCGGTCATTATTCCGTTCATGAAACTTGATACGGAAGAAGATGTGCAGAAACTGGTCGACTTGGCTCAGCGCACCATAGATTTCTTCGCGGAAAATGCGCTGGAACACGAGCGTACCGGCGAGATGATCGAGCGTATCGGATTGATAAATTTCCTGGAAGGCGTGGAAGTCGAGGTCGATCCGAACATGGTTTCGACACCCCGCACCAATCCGTATGTCCGTACCGATGGCTGGGACGAGGAAGTCGCCAAGATCAATGCCCATAAATCAGAGAAGAAGCAAGCAGCCTGAGGAGATATGAAATGAATCAAGCAGTTCAAGAGAAACCCGCCGCAAAGCGCAAGCCCAAAGAAACAGGGGTGCCGGACAACAAGAAATACCTGCATCCGCTGATGATCAAGAACTATGGCAACTGGAAATACCATGACCGCCCGCGCCCCGGCGTATTGCATCACGTGGCACATAGCGGTGACCAGATCTGGACGGTACGTGCCGGCACGCAGCGGCAAATGGACGTCGGAACGATCCGTTTGTTGTGCGATATCGCCGACAAGTATGCGGAAGGCCATGTGCGCTTCACGATCCGTTCCAATATGGAATTCATGGTCTCCAAGGCCGAGAAGGTCGATCCGTTGATCGCCGAACTGGAAAAGCACGGTTTCCCGGTGGGTGGTACTGGCAACTCGGTTTCGATGATCGCCCATACTCAGGGTTGGCTGCATTGCGACATTCCTGGCACCGATGCATCCGGCGTCGTCAAGGCGCTGATGGACGAGTTGATCGTGGAATTCAAGCGTGAGGAGATGCCCAACCGCGTGCACCTTTCAACATCGTGCTGCGAGATCAATTGCGGTGGGCAGGCTGATCTTGCGATCATTGTCCAGCATACCAAACCGCCTGTGATCAATCACGATCTTGTTGCCAATGTGTGCGAACGCCCCACCGTAGTGGCGCGTTGTCCTGTTGCGGCGATACGCCCGGCCATGGTGAATGGCAAGCCTTCGCTGGAAATCGACGAGACCAAGTGCATGTGTTGCGGCGCTTGCTATCCTCCCTGTCCGCCAATGCAGATCAACGATCCGGAGTATTCCAAGCTGGCGATCTGGGTGGGCGGCAAAAACTCCAATGCGCGCGGAAAGCCGACCTTCATGAAGATGGTTGCTTCCGGCCTGCCCAACAATGCACCAAGATGGCCCGAAGTAAGTGAGGTCGTGAAGCGCATTCTGCACGTCTACAAGGATGACGCCCGCCCGTGGGAACGCATGGCGGACTGGATAGAGCGCATCGGCTGGCCTCGTTTCTTCGAGAAGACCGAGCTGCCGTTCACCAAGTATCTGATCGACGATTGGCGCGGTTCACGTTCCACGTTCAACGCTTCTACTCATATTCGCTTTTAACCGGGAGTGGTCGCATGAAATTTGGAGTTGTCGTCAACGAGGGGCCATACCAGCACCAGGCGAGCGATTCAGCTTACCTGTTTTGCAAGGAGGCCATTGCAAAAGGCCATGAAGTTTGGCGCGTTTTTTTCTATCACGACGGGGTCAACAACGCCTCGAAGCTGACCGAGCCTCCGCAGGACGACAGGAATATCGTGAATCGCTGGGGCAAGCTTCACGAGGAGCATGGCGTCGATCTGGTGGTTTGCGTGGCTGCAGCCTTGCGACGCGGCATCAAGGAAGAAAATCTGGCGAAAGGATTCCGGATTTCCGGGTTGGGCCAACTGGTTGAAGCCGGTATCCAGACCGACCGCACGGTCGTGTTCGGCGATTAGGGGTGACACATGAGCGAAGAAAGCAATATCAAGAAATTCATGTTCGTGAATCGCAAAGCGCCTTACGGAACGATTTACGCGCTAGAGTCCCTGGAAGTCGTGCTGATCACCGCGGCCTTTGATCAAGATGTGTCGTTGGTTTTTCTGGATGACGGTGTTTATCAATTGAAGAAAGGCCAGCAGACCAAGGGCATAGAGACCAAAAACTTCTCGCCTGCCTATCGCGCGCTGGAGGGTTACGATATCGAGAAACTCTATGTCGAAAAGGAATCTCTGGAAGCCCGCGGTTTGTCCGAAGCGGACCTGCTGGTGGATGTCACCGTGCTGGACCGCAAGGAGATGGGTGAATTGATGAACCAGCAAGACGTGGTCTTGAGTTTCTAGGGAGAGTCTCCATATGTTGCATATCATCAACAAATCACCGCTGACGAACGGTTCCCTCGACAGTTGTTTGCGTGTTGCCCAATCCGGCGATATTTTGCTGATCGAGGATGCGGTTTACGCGGCCACTGCCGGCAATGCATTCGAGGGTAAAATACGCGAGGCGATGGGACGTTTCAAGATCCATGTTCTGCAGCCTGATCTTGATGCGCGCGGATTTGGCGACCGCATCATCGCCGGCATATTACCAGTGGATTACGGCGGCTTTGTCGATCTCACCACTACCAATAAAAACTGCCAATCCTGGCTCTAACTTTTATAAGGAGAATTATCATGGCCACCATAGAAGTCGACGGAAAATCTTATGAAACCGACGAAGAGGGTTACCTCGTCAATCTGTCCGATTGGAACAAAGACGTCGCCGAATACATCGCCAAAACTGAAAACGTCGAGATGACGGAACAGCACTGGGAGGTGATCAATTTCCTGCGCGAATATTTTGAGGAATATCAGATTGCCCCTGCAGTTCGTGTGCTGACCAAAGCAATAGGTAAAAAACTCGGCGCAGACAAGGGCAACAGCGAATATCTTTACGGTCTGTTCCCTTACGGTCCTGGCAAGCAGGCTTGCAAGATCGCCGGACTGCCAAAGCCGACCGGATGCGTCTGATCCGTACGTTTTGAGTGGATACATTGCGGCCGACTCACGATGAACACCTTATTTGCACTTCTGTTCTATTTTGCCACCTTGGTGTTTGTCGTGGGCACGCTTTACCGTATAAGTATCTATAACCGCACACCCGCGCCGCTCAAAATCCCAACCACACCGGCACCGGTTAATACCGGCGGCGTGGTGCTGCGCATGATGCGCGAAGTGTTCCTGTTTGAAAGCCTGTTCAAGGCGAATCTGTGGACTTGGGGAGTAGGGTGGTTGTTTCATGTCAGCCTGGCCCTGGTGTTGATTCGCCATTTGCGCTACTTCACCGAACCTGTCTGGTCCTGGGTGGCGTTCATACAACCGTTCGGCATGTACGCGGGCATCACTATGGTGCTGGGAGTGGCAGGCCTTTGGGCGAGGCGCATTTTTGTGGAGCGCATCCGCTATATCTCCACTCCTTCCGATCACTTGATGCTGGCGCTTTTCCTGGCGATCGGGGTGTCGGGTCTGGTGATGAGATTTGTAGTGCATGGCGATGTGATATCCGTTAAAGGCTTCATGCTCGGGCTGATGCATTTCGATGTTCAGTCTTTGCCATCCAACATGATTCTTTATGCGCATCTTTCGCTGGTTGCGTTGTTGATGATGATCTTCCCGATCAGCAAATTGTTGCACGCGCCGGGATTGTTCTTCTCGCCCAGCCGCAACCAGGCCGACAATCCGCGCGAAAAAAGGCATATTTCCTCGTGGGCGAAGTTGATGGAAACCGGCGACACCACCGGAGCTGCCAAATGAGTGCCACTATCACAGCGCCTGCCTACCGAATCATTCCGATCATTCCGGCTTTGAAGCCGGGAGCGATGGAAGGCAGCGGCCCGTTTGTTGCCAACGACAAGATACAGGAGGCACTCGGTTTTCCGGGACAGTTGGTCGATGACTGGCATGACCGGGCGATCGCCAAGATGAGCGAGCTGCTCGGCAAGTACCGCTCGCTAAAGGTGTATATGGATGCCTGCGTGCATTGCGGCGCCTGCTCGGATAAGTGCCATTACTTCATCGGCACGCAAGACCCGAAAAACATGCCGGTCGCGCGCCAGGATCTGATGCGCAGCATATATCGCCGCTATTTCACCTTGCCCGGCAAGCTGTTCCCGAAATTGGTCGGCGCGCGCGATCTGACCCGCGAAGTGCTAGACGAATGGCACAACTATTATCACCAATGCTCAGAATGCCGGCGTTGTTCGGTGTTCTGCCCGTATGGAATCGATACGGCTGAAGTCACGATGGCTGCCAGAGAGATCCTTGATTCGGTCGGCTACGGGCAGAAATATGACAACGAGATCATCGGCAAGGTGCACAAGATAGGCAACAACCTCGGACTGCCCGGACCCGCACTCAAGGATACGATGGAAGGGCTCGAGGAAGATGTCAAAGAAGCGACCGGGATCGATGTGCGCTATCCCGTCGATGTCAAAGGCGCGGAAGTGCTGCTGATCACGCCTTCCGCCGATTTTTTCGCGGAACCGCATATCGACAGTCTGATCGGATATGGCAAGGTATTCCATGCCACCGGCACCAGCTGGACGCTATCCTCAATGTCGTCGGAGGCCGCGAACTTCGGCATGTTCATCGGCAATTATGAGCAGTTGCGCAAAGTCGCATTGCGTATCCGCCAGGCTGCATTGGAACTGGGCGTGAAGCGCATCGTGGTCGGCGAGTGCGGCCACGCATGGCGCGTTGCCTACAGTTTCTGGAACACACTGACCGGAGTCGGGGATGGCGCAGACCAGGATGACAAGTTCGCGATGATGTTGCAGAAACAGCTCGACCATCGCTACAAACAACCGTCGCACATATGCGAATACACTTGGGACATGATCGAACGGGGTGCACTGTCATTCGACAAGGAAGCCAATGACAAGCATGTCATTACTTTCCACGACTCCTGCAATGTGGCCCGCGGTTCGCGCATGGGGGATTATCCCGGCGGGCAGTTCGACATCCCGCGCAACATCATCAAGTCGGTCGCCAACCATTTCGTCGAGATGGATCCGAGCACCACGCACGAAAGGACATTCTGTTGCGGCGGCGGCGGCGGTCTGCTGACCGACGACCTGATGGATTTGCGTGTAAAGGGCGCATTGCCGCGCATGGAAGTGTTGCAGCAAGCGGTCGATGAGCACGGCGTGAATTTCCTGGCGGTCATTTGCGCGATATGCAAGACGCAATTTTCCAAGGTGATGCCGTATTACGGATTCGACAGGAAAATGGTGGGCGGTGTACACCAGTTGGTCAGCAATGCGATCAGGTTGGGCGAATAGTATTAATTATTTGGAGGCAACGTAATGTCATCAACAGTCGAAACAACACAGAAACTCACATTTCGCCGCTACAAGGACGGCGACAACAAGATCCGTCGCCTGAACGAAAAGATATTCCAGGCCAGTTATACCTACAAATGTCCGACCTACATCCAGTCCACGCCGCCCTGCCAAGGCAGCTGCCCGGCGGGCGAGGATATTCGCGGCTATCTGGCCATCGTGCGCGGCACGGAAAAGCCGCCGGTCGGCGCAGACGGCAAACCTGCGATGCCATGGCAGGAATATGCCTGGCGCCGGTTGACCGAGGCCAATCCGTTTCCGTCGGTGATGGGCCGTGTTTGTCCCGCCCCATGCGAGACCGGTTGCAACCGCAACGCGCTGGAAGATCATGTCGGTATCAATTCGGTGGAACATTTCCTCGGCGAATATGCGATAAGCAACAACCTTTCCTATCACACTGACGCAAAGCCTACCGGCAAGAAAGTCGCGGTTATCGGTGGCGGCCCGGCCAGCTTGTCGTGCGCCTACCAGCTCGCGTTGAAGGGGCATGAAGTGACCGTGTTCGACGAACACGAGCATCTGGGCGGGATGATGCGTTACGGCATCCCCGGGTTCCGGACACCGCGCGAGATACTTGACGCGGAAATTCAGCGCATCGTCGATCTGGGCGTGAAAACGAGGATGAAATGCCGGGTGGGAACGGATGTCACGCTGGAACAGATACGCAAGGACTTCGACGCCGTGTTTTTGGGTATGGGCGCACAGGCCGGTCGTGCATTGCCCATAGCGGACAGTGCAGCACCCAACGTGGTGACCGCGACGGCCTTCCTGAAGGCTTTCAATGACGGCCGTCTGCAACACGTCGGAAAACGCGTGGTGGTCGTCGGCGGCGGTGATACCTCTATTGACGTGGCTACCGTTGCGCGACGCCTCGGCCATCTCGAGGAATCCAAGCCGACCGATTTCGAACAGGCCATCGCGGGACAGATCGCGCACGATGTAGCGGAAATATCCGCCAAGCAGGGTGCAGAAGTGACGCTGACCTCGATCTTCCCGATCGACAAGATGCAGGCGAACAAGCACGAGATCGAGCAGGCGCTAGCAGAAGGCATCGCGATACGCGGCGGTCTGGCTCCCATAGGCATAGTTCGCGGCGCGGATGGTCGAGCTACCGCTTTGCGCGTCATCCAGTGCGAGGCAAAACTGGCCGGCGGCAAGCTGGAGATCAAGAACATCGAGGGTACCGAGGAGGATATTCCAGCCGACCTGATCGTATCCGCGATCGGTCAGGCAGTGGACTTTACCGGTCTGGAAGAATTCAACAACGGCAAGGGCGCGGTCTCGACGGACCGCAACTATGTTGTCACCGGGCAACAAGGTGTTTTCGCCGGAGGCGACATCATCCGTCCGCATCTGCTGACCACCGCGATCGGCCATGGCTCGATCGCTGCGGACGGCATACACAATTATCTGCTTGGCAAGGATCTGGAGAAGCGTCCCAAGATCGACGCGCACCAATTCGACCTGATGCGCAAGATGATGGAGAAAGGCCTCGAGGTCAAGGAAATCCATGAGCCGTTGCGAGGAACATGCGCCACCAATGTCGCGGTGCATAATTTTGATAATCGCTCGGACCGATATGTGATCCCGCACGACAAACTGTTCCTTGGACATTTTTCCATCGTTGCGCGCAACAGGCGCAACGTCATTACGCTGAACAAGGAATCCGCGCTGGGCAATTTCCAGGATCGCCTGGGCGTGCTTGCCGAGCCTGAGGCGGTTGCCGAAGCGAAGCGATGCATGAGTTGCGGCATGTGTTTCGAATGCGACAATTGTGTGGTGTATTGCCCGCAAACGGCAGTGTTCCGCGTCAAGAAGAACCAGTCCACGCTGGGACGCTATGTCGATACCGATTACAACAAGTGCATCGGCTGTCATATTTGCGCGGATGTTTGTCCGACGGGCTACATCCAGATGGGGTTGGGTGAGTGATACGATTATGAACCCGTTGCACGATCAATCTGCCGCATTACTTGGTCGCCCGTTGCGCGATGTGCTGCATGTTGATCTGCTCGTGACGGTTCCTGCCCGCATTATTGTTTTCATAGTTGCTTTGTTGTGTCTGGCAAACATCGCGGCAGCCACGGAAAGCTACGGCATGCCCAAGCTCGACATCGGCAAAGGCGGGCATTGCGTTGCTGATCCGCAGTGGATGCGCGTGAACCACATGAAAGTGCTTTTCCAGCAGCGCGATGAAACAGTGCACCTTGGCATACGCGACGGAAAATACAGCCTGAAGAACTGCATCGAATGCCATGCCAGTTTGCGCGACAACAGCGTGATCGGCCGTGCCGACAGTTTCTGCGAGGGTTGCCACCGTTACGAGGCGGTCAAGATCGATTGCTTTGAATGCCACTCCAGCAAGCGAAGCACTGCATTGGCGCAAGAGGTTTCCAAATGAGTGACACGGATGCCCTAATCGGTAATACGGATCAGAAGCGCAGGCAATTCCTGAAAACTTCGGTCGGGGCGGCGGCGGTTGCGGTGGCGCCGGGAATGTTGTTGTTCGATATGGCGCACGGCAAGTCCGAGCCGGTTTCGGGCAAAGTGCGCTGGGGCATGCTGATCGACACTGCAAAATGTAAGGACGGCTGCGACGATTGCGTGAAAGCATGCAACAAGGAGAACGGCTTGTCCGGAGGGCTGAGTCCTACCGACTCGCAGTGGATACGCAAGGTCGAGCTCAAGGATATGCGCAGCGGACGCGAACTGGCGCTGCCGATGATGTGCCAGCATTGTGCGGAGCCTCCCTGTGTTGACGTGTGTCCGACCGGATCATCCTTCAAGCGCGCAGACGGCATCGTGCTGGTCGACAAACATATCTGCATTGGTTGCCGCTACTGCATGATGGCTTGCCCTTACAAGGCGCGCTCATTCGTGCACGAACCGCTGCATGACCAGAAGCCCGATGTCCCGCGCGGCAGGGGTACGGTGGAAAGCTGCACGATGTGCGTGCACCGTGTTGATAAAGGCGAACAGCCCGCTTGCGCAGAAGGCTGCAAGAACAAATCCATCATGTTTGGCAATCTCAATGATCCGGAAAGTGAAATTTCCAGGAAGATCCGCACTGTGGCTTCGGTTCAAATCCGCGCAGACCTTGGTTTGAATACCGGCATTCATTATCAGGGACTATAACGTGCAGGCAAGAACATTCAATAGAAACGAACCCCTGTATTTTTATGCATTGATTGCTGTTGGTCTGTTGGTGCTGCTTGCTGGACTATATGCAGCGCACATGATGGAAGAACATGGTCACATCATCACCGGCATGAACAACCAGATCGTCTGGGGTATGCCCCATGTGTTTGCGATCTTCATGATCGTTGCGGCTTCCGGCGTGCTCAACATTGCCTCGATAGGTTCCGTGTTCGGCAAAGCTGCCTACAAGGGGCGAGGTCCTCTTGCCGGTATGCTCTCGATCGCGTTGCTTGCGGGCGGACTGTTTGTGCTCATGCTGGACTTGGGCCGTCCCGACCGTATTATTGTCGCAGCGACGCATTACAATGTGACTTCGGTGTTTGCCTGGAACATCCTGTTGTACAGCGGATTGTTTACTTTCGTTGCGCTCTATATGTGGTCCTTGATGGAACGGCGCATGAACCCATGGATCAAGCCCGCCGGCCTCATCGTGTTCGCGTGGCGCATTATTCTGACCACCGGCACAGGATTGATCTTTGCCTTCCTGGTCGCCCGCCAGGCTTATGCTTCGCCGATCTTGCCGCCTATGTTCCTGGTCATGTCCTTCGCATGGGGGATGGCGGTGTTCTTTATCGTTCAGTCGGCGATGTATAGTTGGAATGGCAAGATACAAGATCCGGTGTTGCTTAGCCGCATGAAAAATCTTCTCGGCATCTTCGTGCTCGGCGCACTTTATCTGGTGGCGGTTTACCATTTGACCAACCTGTATTTTGCCCGGCAGACTTCGTTCGAACACTTCATACTGATCGATGGCGGTATCTATCCTTGGCTGTTCTGGGGAGGTTACGTCTTGCTTGGCAGTGCACTGCCGCTATTGCTGATCTTCACACCCGGATTGAACGGCCCCCGCAGCGTACTCTTCGCATCGATACTCACCATACTGGGTGCTTTCTCCATGCTCTATGTGTTCATCATCGGCGGGCAGGCTTTTCCGTTGGATATCTTCCCGGGTTACGAGGTAAAGAGCAGCTTCGGCGACGGGCAGATCGGCTTGTATCATCCGTCGCATTGGGAATTTCTGCTCGGTTTCGGTGGTCTGTCGATAGCTTTCCTGATCACTACCATAGGTGTTCGCGCATTGAATTTCGTCCCGCAAGATAAAACCTATGCTGTCGATAAGAGGGCAAGCGATTAAAACCAAGGAACCTCTGACTAAGTTAACCATGAACCGCATGCTGATTTCTGCAGCGCACAAATCATCCGGAAAGACGATGGTCAGCATAGGCTTGTGCGCCGCGCTGAAAAACCGCGGACACGCAGTCCAGCCTTTCAAAAAAGGTCCAGACTACATCGATCCGATGTGGCTCAGCCAGGCCGCAGGGCGCGTATGCCGCAACCTCGATCTGTATCTGATGGAGCGCGACGATATCCTCGATACTTTTGCCCGCCACAGCGCGGCAGTGAATCTGGTCGAGGGCAACAAGGGTTTGTACGACGGACTCGCACTGGACGGCAGCAACAGCAACGCGGCACTCGCCAAATTGCTCGATTTGCCGGTGATTTTGGTGATCGATGCGCGTGGCATGACGCGAGGCATCGCGCCGCTGATACTCGGCTACCAGGCTTTCGACAAAGACATCGATATCGCTGGCGTCATACTCAACAATCTTGGCGGCAGCCGCCATGAGGCCAAATTGCGGGCGGTCGTCGAGCACTATACGGATGTGCCGGTAGTCGGCGCGATCCATCACGAGGAGCGGCTCAGCATTGTCGAACGCCATCTCGGCCTGATGCCCAGCAACGAGTCTCATCTTGCCGCGGCAAAGATCAAACAGATCGGCGACGCGATCGCGAAGCAGGTCGATCTGGACAAACTGCTCGCGCTAACGCAGAAAGACCCGTTGAACTTACCTTGCAAAGCCAGCGTGACCCGGCTTCCCTGCGGCGACAAGGTGCGCATAGGCGTTGCGCAGGACCGCGCTTTTGGTTTCTACTATGCGGATGATTTCGACGCGCTGGCAGCGGCCGGAGCGGAGCTGGTTCCTTTCGATGCGTTGCGCGATACACATCTGCCCGAGGTGGATGCGCTGTATATCGGCGGCGGTTTCCCCGAGACATGCGCAGCCGAGCTGGAGGCCAACGTTGCGCTGCGCACCGAGATCAAAAAGGCAATCGGTAACGGTATGCCGGCGTATGCCGAATGCGGCGGGTTGATGTACCTTTCACGCAGCATCGAGTTTCAGGGGCGCACATATCAAATGGTCGGAGCGATCCCCGGTGACATAAAGATGCATGACAAACCGATCGGACGCGGTTATGTGCATCTCAGGGAAGACGAAGCGCATCCGTGGCCGCGGCCCGATGCGCCTGCCAAGCGGATCAAGGCGCACGAGTTTCACTATTCCAGCCTGGAGAATCTTCCGCCGGAAACACGTTTCGCTTACCATGTCGAACGTGGCTACGGCATAAACGGAAAGCAGGATGGTCTGATATTGCATAACCTGCTGGCTTCCTATACCCATTTGCGTACCATCGGCAGTTGTTACTGGGCTACCCGCTTCGTCGCATTTGCTCAGGATTGCAAAGCATATAGTCCGGTAAAATCAAATAATTCAAACAGATTTATAATATGACACATGAACAATTTCAAGCCGCCATCGCTGCCTTTGACCAAGCCAACATGGAAGACCCTAACCGGGAGACGTCCGATGGCAAAGACTATCCCAAGGAGCTGCTTTACGCGCAGCGCATGAGCGAAATGCTGGAACGTTACGCCCCCGAGGCTTCGGAGGCGGTGAAACTCGCGGTACGCGCCCAGCACATCCAGCGCTGGAAGACCCCGCGCAGCAACTATCCGATGGACAAGCAAGGATATTTGCAATGGCGCACCGGGCTGTACAAGTTCCACGCCGATACTGCCGGTAGTCTCATGCAACAAGCGGGTTATGACGATGAGATGGTAGATCGCGTCAAGAAGATCGTCGGCAAAAAAGGTCTGAAAGTGAATCCGGAGACCCAGATGATGGAAGATGTGGTGGACCTGGTTTTCCTGGAACATTACATGACCGAATTCGTTGCGCAACACCCGGAATATGATGAAGCAAAGTGGATACCGATCATACGCAAGACTTGGGAAAAGATGTCGAAGCGTGCGCATGAATTCGCGCTTTCCGGCAAGATCAAACTGCCTGAAGCACTGGTGCCGCTGATCCTGAAAGCGGTGCAGTAATCATGGATTATCTGCCTATTTTTGCCGATGTCCGGAATAAACTCTGCCTGGTGGTCGGTGGCGGCGCGGTTGGTACGCGCAAGGCGGGCGTGCTGCTGGAAGCAGGTGCAATAGTGCGCGTGGTCGCGCCGCAGATAGAGCCCGAACTGGCGAAACAGCAGCGCATCGAGGCGATAAGGGCACGTTTTGCGGAAAAGCATCTTGACGGCGTGGCCCTGGTTATCGCGGCGACCAATGATCGGAGCGTCAACATGCAGGTGTCCGAAGCAGCGCGCGCGCGCAACATCCCGGTTAATGTAGTGGACGATCCTGAGTTGTGCAGCTTCATCATGCCGGCCATCCTCGACCGCTCTCCGTTGATGGTGGCGTTTTCCAGCGGGGGCGCATCGCCGGTGTTGACACGCATGATGCGCGGCAAACTCGAAACCATGATCCCCCAGAACTACAGCCGCTTGGCTGCTTTCGCGGAACGTTTCCGCGAACTGGTCAAGCAACGCGTCACCAATCCTGTGAAGCGCCGCATCTTCTGGGAGAACGCGCTGGAAGGTGTGATTGCCGAAAAGGTATTGACCGGCGATGAAGACAGTGCTGAGAAGACGTTGCAACAGTTGCTGGCGGACGAGGACAACATCGAGCATGGCGAAGTGTACCTGGTCGGCGCTGGACCCGGCGACCCGGATCTGCTGACTTTCCGCGCGTTGCGTTTGCTGCAGAAAGCCGACGTGGTAGTCTACGACAACCTAGTATCCAAACCGATACTCGAGATGGCGCGTCGCGATGCGGAACGTATCTATGTCGGCAAGAAACGCAACGACCACACCTTGCCGCAGGAAGATATCAACCAACTGCTGGTGCGTCTCGCCAAACAGGGCAAGCGCGTGCTGCGCCTCAAGGGTGGCGACCCGTTCATCTTCGGCCGCGGCGGCGAAGAGATCGAGACACTGGCCGGACACGGCATCCCGTTCCAGGTTGTCCCCGGCATCACCGCGGCGTCCGGCGTTGCTTCCTATGCCGGGATTCCGCTGACGCACCGCGATCATGCTCAGTCCTGCATATTTGTCACAGGGCACCTCAAAGACGGCACGATGAACCTGGACTGGAACGCACTCGCGCGGCCGAAACAAACTGTGGTCGTCTATATGGGTTTGCATGGATTGGAAACCCTGTGCGCCGAACTTATCAAGCACGGCATGCCGGCAGTCACTCCCATCGCCATCGTACAACAGGGCACCACACGGAATCAGCGTGTCATCACCGGTACACTCGCCACTTTGCCAAAAGATCCGGAAGTCGCTGAATTGCATGCACCGACGTTGATCATAGTCGGTGGCGTGGTCACGCTCAGGCAAAAATTATCCTGGTTCAAACCCGAGAAAACCGGAATCCCGAAAATTGATAATCGCAAGTTAACTAACTCTGAGGTGATGCACGATGAAAAAGCTGTCATTAAATAACCTGATATTGCCGGTACTGCTGCTGTTAGGCATAGGCAGCTCGATGGCCGCGGAAGTCAATCTGAAACCATTCGTGCTCGCATCGAAAGGAACAGGGACGGTCGCGGAGAAGGCCGAGCAGGCAAAAGCCGCATTGGTTTCAGCCGGATTTTCCGTGGTCGGGGATTATTCGCCCTATCAGGATGCCGAGATCCTGATCGTCACCGATGACGAACTGAAACAGAATGCCGCAGCCTCGGAACACGGCGGCTTTGGCGCGATTCAAAGGGTGGCGATCACCAAGTCGGGCGACGAAGTGCAGGTGAGCTATACCAATCCGGTCTACATGGCGAACGTCTATCGCATGAAAGGCGATCTGAGCAATGTCTCCGCGCAACTGGGTACTGCGCTGGGCAGGATGGAAGAGTTTGGTTCCGAAAAGGGGATGACCGCGAGCCAGGCGCGCAAATATCATTATATGTTCGGAATGGAATATTTCGACGAGCCGAGTCTGCTGGCTGAATACCCCAGCTACGAAGAGGCCGTCCAGTCAGTGGATGCGAAGCTGAGCGCCAACAAGAACGGCGTCAGCAAAGTCTATCGCGTGGATATACCCGGCAAACAGGAGTCCGTATTCGGCGTGGCCTTGAAAGCGCCCACCGATGCCGACAAATACATGGACGACAGGTACATCATGAGCGAGATCGATTTCAAGGACGTCAAATCCACCGCCCATCTGCCATATGAGGTGCTGGTTTCCGGCAACAAGGTGTATGCGTTATATGCGCGTTTCCGCATCGCGATCAATTTTCCGGATCTGAGCATGATGGGTAAGCACAGCTTTATGAATATCATGAAGACCCCCGATGCGATCCGCGATGCCTTGCAGAAAACAGTGCAGAAATAACCGGCGGCAGATTTATAAATATCAATCAGGAGTAAGTAATGGCTGAAAGCGATACGTTGGGCGATGCCGATCGCCGCAATTTTCTGATCAAGGTGACCTCGGTCGTCGGCGGTGCGGGCGCGGTAGCGGCGGCGGTTCCGTTCGTTGCCAGCATGAACCCGAGTTCGGACGTGCTGGCAAAGGCCACGACCGAAGTGGATCTGTCCGGTATCCCGGAAAACGGTGTGCATACGGTCGCCTGGCAGGGCAAACCGGTATTCATTTTCCACCGCACCCCGGATGAGATCAAGGCGATGGAAGCTTCCGACGGGGGATTCGATCCCGAGCCGGATGATAAGCGGGTCAAGCGGCCGCAATGGCTGGTCGTGGTCGGAATCTGCACGCATCTGGGTTGTGTGCCGAACAAGGAAGGTCCGGGCTGGACCTGCCATTGTCACGGCAGCCAGTATGACGACAGTGGCCGCGTCGTCCGCGGTCCTGCACCGCGTAATCTGGCAGTGCCGCCCTACCATTTCATCGCGGACGACAAGATCATCATCGGCGAAGCCTAGGAGACGACCATGCCAAACAGAATCATCAATTGGATCGACCGACGTTTTCCGTTCACCAGTTTCATCAAGCATGATCTAACCGGTTATCCGACCCCGCGTAATCTCAGCTATTGGTGGAATTTCGGTTTTCTGGCCGGTTTCGTGCTGGTGCTGCAGGTGGTCACGGGCATCTTTCTGGCGATGCACTACAAGGCGGACGTCACGCTGTCGTTTGACTCCATCCAGCACATTATGCGCGACGTGAACTACGGCTGGCTGTTGCGCTTCATGCATGCCACCGGCGCGTCGGCATTCTTTCTGGTGATATATATCCACATGGCACGCACACTCTATTACGGTTCATACCGCGCACCCCGGGAATTAATGTGGTGGACCGGACAGGGTTTGCTGCTGTTGCTGATGGCGACCGCCTTCATGGGCTACCTGTTGCCGTGGGGACAAATGTCGTTCTGGGGAGCGACGGTGATCACCAATCTGTTCCGTGCAACACCGTTCATCGGCGACCAGGTGGTGATATGGTTGCGCGGCGACTACGGTGTCGGCGACGCGACATTGACACGCTTCTTCTCGCTGCATTATCTCTTCCCGTTCCTGATCATCGGTGTGGTTGTCATACATCTGATCGCGCTGCACACCGTCAAAAGCAGCAACCCGAGCGGCATTGATCTCGCGGCCAAGGACAATATCCCGTTCCATCCTTATTTCACGATCAAGGATTTTTTCGGGCTGGGCATATTTCTGATCGTGTATTGTTTGTTCGTGTTCTATATGCCGAACAGCCTGATTGAGCCCGCCAACAACATTCCGGCCAATCCGTTGCAGACGCCGACGCATATCGTTCCGGAATGGTATTTCCTGCCGTTCTACGCGATCTTGCGCTCTGTGCCGAACCTGGTTGGCGGTGTGGTCGCGATGGGATTGTCGGTGATGATGTTCGCATTCATGCCATTCCTGGATCGTTCCCGCATTCCCGGCGGAGCCAGCAATCGCCCCATGGTAAAGCTGGGTTTCTACCTTTTTCTTCTGAACATGCTGGTGCTGGGTTATGTCGGTGCCACCCCTCCGACCAACCGGACCATACTGATCGGGCAGATCGCGACGCTGTGTTATTTCGGCTCGTTCCTGCTGATCCCGTATATTTCCAAAGCGGAAGAGCGCTGGCTGATCAAGCGCGGATTGGCTCCAGAGGTGCAAGCCTTGATCGAGAGCGAAGCCAGACAGATAGAACAAGCCAAACATCCTCATAGTCGCCGCGCCGGAGACATAGCATGAGAAAATTCATCGTTCTGCTGATGCTGTGCTTTTCTGTACTGCCGGTCTGGGCCGCGGAAGCGATGCTGGAGAATGCACAGGTGGATACCAGTCTGCCCACGATCGAACGCGGCGTTGAAGATCTTATGAACAACTGCCACACTTGCCACACGCTCAAATACATTCATTTTCGCGATTTGGCCAAACTCGGTATCGACAGGAAAAAGATCGACGAGTGGCGCGGCGACCAAACGATGGACGCGTCGCTGACCAGCATGATGTCAGACGAGTCGTCGATGCAATCATTCGGATTGGTACCGCCGGATCTGAGCCTGATGACCAAGGCACGCGAGGGCGGGGCGGACTATGTTTATTCCTACCTGCTGGGTTATTACAGCACGCCGGACGGAGAGATCAAGAACCATATCTTCCCCGTAACAAAGATGCCCGACCCGCTCGGGATCAGCACCACGACCGACCATGCCCAGCGCGAGGAGATCAAGAAGACTGCGCATGACATCGTTTCTTTCCTGTCATGGGCTTCCGACCCGCATGAACAGGAGCGGCACAGGATGGGCTACTATGTGATCGGATATCTGGTCATTCTGACCTTGCTGCTTTACTTCGTGAAGAATCAGATCTGGGGCAGGCTGGACTGAACTAATAATTTGTTATGCAGACAAAACTTTCAAGGAGCGACTCATGAAAAACATCACTTTATTGGGCGGCATTCTGTTTGCACTGCTTGCTTTTCCCGCCCTGTCAGCGCCGGTCAAGGAGGTCAGCTACAAGAAGGACGTCACCCCGATCCTGCATGACTATTGCCTTAGCTGCCACCAGCCGGGTGGCAAAGGATACGAAAAGAGCGGACTGGATATGCGCACCTACGCAAGCCTGATGAAAGGCACCAAGTTCGGATCCGTGATCAAGCCGGGTGACAGTTTTACCAGCATCTTCATCATGGTGGTCGAGGGGCGCGTCCATCCTTCCATCAAGATGCCGTACGGGATGAGCGGCGGATTGGCGAAGGACAAGATCGAGGTATTGAAGAAGTGGGTCGATCAGGGTGCAAAAGACAACTGAGCTCCACGACAAACTTTGCAGGAGCGTTTGGAAAATCAAGGCAAGAAGGAATGTTGTATGTCAGCAGAAATAGTTGAAGCTGTGAGGAATGGCGACATCGATGCCACCCGACGCTTGTTGGCCGCCGGTGCCGATGTCACAACACGCGACAGCGTGGGTGCCACGCTGTTGATGACGGCTGCCCATTCCGGCAACCTGCCGTTGGTCATGACATTGATCGAAGCCGGCGCGGATGTGAATGCATGTGATGAGCTCGGTTGGACGCCGCTGATGAAGGCCGCGTACAACCCGGATCTGGACCGGGGATTTGCGGATGTCGTGCAGGCGCTGATCGATGCAGGTGCGAACCTCGAGGCTCCCATCGGCTACGGTGTGCGTCCGCTGATGCTGGCGGCAGGTTATGGCGAAACCGCGGTGGTCGAGACATTGCTCAAAGCCGGTGCCGACGTGATGGCGCGCAACGAAGGCGGCCTGACCGCGCTGATGATGGTGAAGCAAAAACATTACGTCGACGTGATCAACCTGTTGCATGAAGCGGAGCGTGAGGCCGGAGTCGGCGAGGGCAGCTGCGCGTCCAAGAATGCGCCAGGATCGAATGTGGTGACTTTTCTGAAACCGAATGCCAAATCCTGAACGTTCAGTATTGCCGCGATTGCAGCGGACTCAAGAAGGATAGAAATGCCTTACTTTGTTTACAAGATCTTTGAAACCCCGATACGTCGTCTGGAAAAACTGGAACAGCATGATGCATTCCGCGAGGCATCGAATAGGGCCAAACAGTTGCGCAGCGAACTGGGTAGTGATGCAAACTGCATCATCAAGGTTATCTTTGCCGAAAACGAATTGAACGCCGAAGATCTGCTAAACGAAATCCGAGCGCCGGCGCCCGAATTGGGCGATGACTGAGCTGACATGAAATGGACGAGAACGCCTACAGGCAAGTATTGTCTACATCGATATCGCGACCCTGTCCTTTTGGAAAATCCATCCTGACTTGTTGTGTAAGCTGCTCGCTGGCGGAAAAGCACAATGTCGCCGAGCGCGAGTTAGTCGCATGCAGTGACGAAGCGAGTCTGCAGCTTTGCGTCGAGTTGCATGATGTACTGCGCCACAACTTTTCGTTTGCACTGCATCGCCGCGATACCGCAGAACCGTTGACGCATGCCCAGGAAATGCGCATTCAATGTGGAGGTTTGAAGGCATTGCAGTACTCGCTGGACGAGAACGTCGATGTGAGCGATGTGGCCGGACTGGTAGCGTTGGCACGAGAGAAGTACGGCGAGTTGGCGGACTTTCCTTATTCGCTGATCGTTAAGAACGCGAATATCGTTTACAAGGGCAGGTAATTTTCAACAACAGAGGCAGCACATAACAACATGTCAGCACAACCCACGGAAATAAAATTGCACCAGCAATCGCGCACCCTCGAGATCGTTTTCGACGACGGCGCCGCATTCAAATTGCCCTATGAGTTCCTGCGGGTGTATTCACCGTCGGCTGAAGTCAGCGGGCATGGCCCCGGCCAGGAAGTCTTGCAGGTCGGCAAGCGCGATGTCGGCGTCACTGCACTCGAGCCGGTCGGCAGCTATGCGGTGCAGATCAATTTCGACGACGGACATGACACCGGCCTGTACACCTGGGAGAGGTTGTACTCGATGGGCAAAAACCAGGAAGCGTTGTGGCAGGACTATCTGGACAGGATGACTGCCGCAGGCGCGAGCAGGGAACCTCTTCCGGGTAACAAGAAATAGCACTAAAGATACCCGACAAGATTAGTCGACTTAGTTTAAAATACTCGGTCCGCAAATTAAAGATTGAATACAGGAGCAAGTGATGAGTTTTAGCGATACAGATGTGCAGGGCGCGTTGAAGAATTTGATCGACCCGAACACCAAAAAGGATTTCGTCAGCGGCAAGTCCGTGAAGAACGTCAAGGTCAGCGGCAGCGACGTGTCGCTCGACATCATGCTCGGCTATCCGGCCAAGAGCGTTATGGATGAGATACGCGCGATGGTCGAGGCACACCTGAAAAAATCCCTGCCGGGTGCAGGCAAGATCAGCGTCAATGCGTCCAGCAAGGTGGTGCCGCATGCGGTGCAGCGCGGCGTCAAGCTGGTCGAGGGTGTCAAGAATATCATCGCGGTCGCGAGCGGCAAGGGCGGCGTCGGCAAATCCACCACCGCAGTGAACCTTGCGCTGGCGCTGGCCGCCGAGGGCGCGCGCGTCGGTGTGCTGGATGCCGACATCTACGGACCTTCGCAGCCGACCATGCTGGGCATCTCGGGGCAACCCAAATCGGTAGACGGCAAGTCGCTGGAGCCGATGACCAATCACGGCCTGCAGGCGATGTCGATCGGCTTCATGATCGACAGCGAAGACACGCCGATGGTGTGGCGCGGGCCGATGGTGACGCAGGCGCTGGACCAGTTGCTGCACCAGACGCGCTGGGACGACCTCGATTACCTGGTGGTCGACCTGCCGCCGGGCACCGGCGATATCCAGTTGTCGCTGGCGCAAAAGGTACCGGTCACCGGCGCCGTGATTGTCACCACGCCGCAGGACATCGCGCTGATGGACGCGCGCAAGGGTCTCAAGATGTTCGAGAAGGTCGGCATCAAGATTGTCGGTATCGTCGAGAACATGAGCACGCATATCTGCTCGAAGTGCGGCCACGAGGAACACATATTCGGCGCGGGCGGAGGGGAGAAGATGTGCGCCGATTACAACGTGGAATTCCTTGGTGGTCTGCCGCTCGACATCCGTATCCGCGAGCAGACGGACTCGGGCAACCCGACCGTGGTAGCCGACCCGGATGGAAAGATAGCGAAGGAGTACAAACAGATCGCGCGCCGCATCGCGGTCAAGGTCGCGGACATGGCGCAGGATCACAGCGCGGCCTTCCCGAAGATCGTGGTGCAGAATACCTGAGGCGTAGTCCTTGGTATCTGAAGTTCCGGAACTATGAAGTGTCGAAAACCGAATTCGACAGTTACTGCTTTCGACACATTTGAGACGTTGACTGAAATTGCTACGAGCGTCCGGTCTTCAGAGCCGAGCGGGACGGCGTGCTTGGTTCTAAAAAAGTAGAAAATTGTTCCAACAATGTTACAAAAAACGGGCTGATCCGGCACGGACCAGCCCGCGTGTTTCGCGAGCAGATTAATCCGCTTTCACGACACCCGGCGGTTGCCATGCGCCTTCTCCCACTGGCAGGATCGAGGGCTGCTCTGTCTTCGGCCAGTACAGGCGCATGACCAGATAGATCGGACCATCCGGCGCGGGTAGCCAGTTGGATTCCTTGTCCGCACCAGGCGAATCCTTTTGGATGTAGAGCGTCAGGGAACCGTCAGCGTTTTTCTTCATGTTCGGCAACATCGGCGAGTTGATGAGGTAACGATTGATCGGGTTCTTGATCAGCAGTTGCGTCTTGCCGTCATACATCGTCACCGACCAGAAAGCGTTCACCGGGGGAAGTTGGCCAGCTGCGAAGGTGAGCGTGTAGTTGTTCTTGCTTCCGTCCAGGGGTTTTCCGCTAACATCATTCCTCGCCATCGGGTACGTAGCCTCGATGGCATCGTTTCCATAAATACCACCCTTGGCGGCGGCGGCTCGCTTCAGCCAATCACCGTTATAAAAAGCACTGTCACCAAAGTATGAGCCGATGGTCCAGCCGTTAATTTCTTTGACACCTTTGCTCAGATATTCGTCCACTTTGTCGTCGCCTCCCTTCATCGCCAGCAAGACGGCGGCTTTATGTTCCAGCGAGAGATCCTTGAACTCAAAAGTCTTGCCCGGGCCGATGCCGATACTTGCGAGCCTGGAGCGGATATCCTTGTTCTCCGGCGTAATCGGCACGAACTGAAGGGCGGCATCGAGATACGCATAGAAGTTCTTCTTGATCCCCGCCGTCGTTGCCGGCAGGAAATCGATCTTCTGCACAGCTGGCGGCGCGGCTTGTTTCAGGAACGCGGACAGCGGTTGCCCCTTGTATCCCGCCTGTACCTTCTCCACGTCAGGCATGTCGTCGGCGTTGAAGAGCTGAGTGCGGAAAACGGTGAGAGCGAAGGGCGTTGTCGATTGGAACACCTTTTTGATGCCTAGGGGCGTATCGCCTTTCCAGTCGGGGCCGACCACCATATAGTCGCCCGGTTCGTTGCCTGTTGCGCGGCTGCCGATGTAACCATAGTTGTACGTGTTACCGTCGATCAACTGCACCGAGTAGTAGCGCTCTTTTTCCACCGCCGGTACCGAGATCACCATCGGTTCCGTGCGCAGGTCCAGCCAGAGCATCGAATACGGTGTGTCGCTGTTGGGCGTGACGACGGCCGTGTCTTTGTAGGTGAAGACGCGGGCTTCGTTATACATCGTGTTGAACGGCGCCTTGTATTGCCCCGAGTTCTTGTCCACGCAATACTCATTCATCACCGCGTAGTTCACCACAATCGGCAGGCCGTAGATGAAGCCCTCCTCGGCGATGGCCTTGGTTTCGGCGATGCCAGGCGCGTTGATTTCATTTTTTTCAGCCTGCGCGATGGCGTCATTCTTGGTGGCGCAGCCGGTGAACAGGGTGGCAGCGATGGAAACAGCTAGCGCCCCGGTGATGATTTTAATTTTGGTCATTTTAGTAATCATAACACCTTCCTATTGATTGGTTTCTTGTTTCAGTTTGCAATTAAATCAAACAGATAACGAAATGCTACACCAAAAATATTTTACAAATTATAGGACTTTAGTCTTAATACAACCAATATTGCTTACTGGAAGATTAGCATTGAACAAGGTCAACCGCTTTGGTGCCATTAACGTACGTCCGCATTTGGCACAAAGTCGCCCTTGGTGACTAGGTACACTCATCATCGTGGTTTGAACCTTATCTGCGTTTCGCATCCTTCGGCAAATCGACCCGCTTGATCACCCCGCGTTCAGACAGCAACACATGGTCGCGCTGCACTTCCTTGACTGTGACTCCGGGCAATACTTCGTTGTTGGCCCTGACCGCTTGCGGCTTTTTCCCGTTCGCTACCAGTATCGCAACGCTCTCTGCCGGGTTGCTCGCCATCACCACGCCGGTCAACTGGAAGTTGCTCGCGATGACTGCGGTTGTATGACCGCCAAACAAACTCGCCGCCGCATCCAGGTTTGGTGTCTGAATCGATTGGGGCGGTGCCGCGACCGGGCGCAACGGCGGATTGAACAACTGCATGCCCCAGTATGCGGCCGACACGCACAACGCGATGAACAATACAAAACTCGTGAATTGCGGCAATCGGTTCATTGTGTTTTTATTTTACTCTTCATCTCACAAGCTGGTTGATCTCGATGATCGGCATCAGGACCGCAAGCACGATCAGCAGTACCACCACGCCCATCGCCAAGATCAGCGCGGGTTCCAGTAATCCGGCCAGGGTCATCGCGCGCCGCTCCAGGTCTTGTTCCTGCGCATTGGCGGCGCGCTCGAGCATAGACGGCAATTCACCGGTGGCCTCGCCGGAACGTATCATGTGGATCAGCATCGCCGGGAAATGCTTGTGCACCGACAGCGCGCGCGCAAGGCCGACTCCTTCGCGCACGCTGTTGGTCGCTTCCTCTACCTGTGCGCGCATCGCGACATTGGTCAGCGTGTCGCGGCTGGTCTGTAGCGCGCGCAGGATCGGCACGCCGGAGCCGGTGGTGATCGCCAGCGTGCTGGCAAAGCGCGCGGTGTTCAGGCTGCGCTCGAACCGTCCATACAGCGGCGCATTCAGCAGCCAGGTATGCCAGCGCATCTTGATCGCGGGGTCTTTCAATGCGCGGCGCCATATGAAAGCCAGCGCGATGACGACCAGCGCCACGATCCAGCCATAATGCCGCACGAAATCCGAAACGCCCAGCATCACCGTGGTCAGGAACGGCAGCTTTTGCTTGGTGTTCGCGAACACCGAGACGATCTGCGGCACCACATAGGTCAGCAGGAAGATCACGATAAGGAACGCGACCACGGTGACGATCGCAGGGTAGGTGAATGCAAGTCTGACCTTTTGCACCAGCGCGTTGCGCCGCTCGATGTAGTCGGCCAACCTTGAGAGCACGCGCGCCAGTTGACCGGTCTGTTCGCCGGACTTGACCAGCGCGCGGTAGATGTCGGCAAAATCCCTTGGGTGTTGCTCCAGTGCATCGGACAGCGACGCGCCGCCCATCACTTCGGAGCGTATCGATGCGACCAGGTCGCGCACATAGGTGCGCTCGGCTTGCTCAAGCAACGCGGAGAACGCCTGTTCCAGCGGCAGGCTGGCTTCGAGCAGGCTGGCCAACTGGCGAGTGAACAGCGCCAGTTCAACTGTGGTGAGACGGTCGCCGAACGCGCTGCGTTTGGCCAGTCCAGCTTCGTCGAGCTGGGTCGCGATCGCGCCTACGCTGATCGGCACCAGACCCTGGGCACGCAGATCGGCTCGCGCGGCACGCGCACTGTCTGCATTGACCACGCCTTTTTTGGCGGCGCCGCTGGCATCGACTGCTTCATAGCTGAATGCCGGCACGTTGATCAGTCTTTCGTGACACGCATCAATTCCGCCTGCGTCGTCGTGCCGTCCGCCAGCCAGCGCTCGCCGTCCTCGCGCATCGTGCGCATGCCGTTCTTCAGCGCGGTGTTGCGGATGTCTGCCTCGGAAGCGCGGTCATGGATCTGCGCACGGATCTGGTCGTTAGTCAGCAAGAGTTCGTAGATGCCGACCCGGCCCTGATAACCGGTGTTGCCGCAACGATCGCACCCGACTTCATGCCACGATCCGCCTTCGTTGCGTTTGCAATGCGGGCACAGTTTGCGCACCAGACGCTGCGCGACCACGCCGAGCAGCGATGATGACAACAAAAACGGTTCGATGCCCATGTCGAGCAGGCGCGTGACCGCCGCCGCGGAATCGTTGGTGTGCAAAGTGGCCAGCACCAGGTGGCCGGTCAGCGATGCCTGCACCGCAATCTGTGCGGTCTCCAGATCGCGTATCTCGCCGATCATGATGATGTCCGGGTCCTGCCGCAGGATTGCGCGCAGCGCCTTTGCGAACGTCATGTCGATGCGAGGATTGACCTGCGATTGTCCGATGCCTTCCAGCTCGTATTCGATCGGGTCCTCGACCGTCAGGATATTGTTGCTGGTGGTATTCAGGCGCGACAGTGCGGCATACAGCGTGGTGGTCTTGCCTGAGCCGGTCGGTCCGGTGACCAGCACGATGCCGTGCGGCTGCGAGATCAGCTTGTCGAATTGCGCCCGCGTTTCGGAGCTCATGCCCAAGTGCTGCAGATCGAGACGGCCTGCTTCCTTGTCGAGCAGGCGCAGCACCGCGCGTTCGCCGTGGCCGGTGGGCAGCGTGGAGACCCGCACATCGACCGGCTTGCCGCCGACACGCAACGTGATGCGGCCGTCCTGCGGCAAGCGCTTCTCGGCGATGTCGAGCTGCGCCATGATCTTGATGCGCGAGATCAGCGAAGCGTGGATCGCCTTCTTGGGCTTCACCACGTCGCGCAGGGTTCCATCGATGCGAAAGCGAACTACAGAATTTTGTTCGAACGGTTCGATATGGATGTCCGATGCGCCCTCGCGCAATGCCTGCGTCAGCAGCGCGTTGATCATCCGGATCACCGGCGCGTCGTCTGCCGATTCCAGCAGATCCTCGATCGCCGGCATGTCCTGCATCAGTTTGTTCAGGTCGAGGTCGGATTCGTATTCATCGATGACCTGTGCCGCATTGCCGCCTGAACCGGCATAGGCTTTGGCGATCGCCGCGTCGAGTTCGGCCCGCGGCAACGATTTCAGTCTGATGCGTCCGAAACAGCGGCTCACTTCCGCGATCGCGGCAGGTTTGGTTGCGTCCGATATCAATACTTCCACAGCGCCACCCTGTATCCCGTGGCGGTGAGCCAGCAGCGCGTTGTCGCGAGCGAACGCGTAGGTGAGCAGACGATCATCCGATAAGTTGATATCCATCGGATTATTGCTGTGGTGCCGGCGCCGCCGGTTGTTGGGGAGCGGCGCCTTGTGGGGATGACGGCGGCGGATTCGCCGGATTGTCGGGCTCGGTCTTCAGTGCCTTGGGTTTGGTCAGATTGACCACCGGGCCGCCCACCAATTGCCCATCCTGCAACGGCGGCAACTTCGGCGCGTCCATGCTGGGCAAGTCGTTGTCGGGCAACATGCCGGACTTGTCGGTCAGACTGTTGAGCTGTGTATTGCGGATGTAATCGTAGCGGTCTGCCGCGAGATTCACGCTCTCCTCGTTGTCACGGACGATGGTCGGCCGCAAGAACACCATCAGGTTGGTTTTGACGTGAGTGCGCTTCTTGTAGCGGAACAAGCCGCCGAGCAGCGGAATGTCGCCCAGACCCGGCACTTTCTCGACGCTGTCCTGCAAATTGTCGTCGATCAAGCCGCCCAGCACAATGATCTGGCCATTGTCCACCAGCACGTTGGTATCGAGCGCGCGCTTGGTGGTGATCAACCCGGCCGGATTGCTGGAGTCCACAACAGCGGATACTTCCTGGTAGATGGCCATCCTGACCGTGCCGCCTTCGGAGATCTGCGGCCTTACGCGTAATGTCAAACCGATATCCTGGCGCTCGACGGTCTGGAACGGGTTCACGCCCGCCGCACCGGCCGATGCCACCGTCGTGTACTGGCCGGTGATGAAAGGCACGTTCTGCCCGACGATAATCTTCGCTTCTTCGTTGTCCAGCGTGATCAGATTGGGCATGGACAGGATGTTAGTGCTGCTGTCGGATTCGAGCGCATGGGCCAATGCACCCAAGCCGGCCTGGTTGATGATACCCAGGGTCAGGCCGTTGCCCGGCGGCAGAGGCGTTCCCGCGGCTGCTTTTGCGACGGCCTGATTGATCAAATTATCGCCCTTGGTACTGAATCCGGTCAGTGCGCCGACCCGAACGCTGCTGTTGGCATCTCCCGACATCCCGGCCCATTGCACGCCCAATTCGGCCGCCTTGGTCGCCGACACTTCGACGATTAGGGACTCGATATAGACCTGGGCGCGGCGCGCATCGAGCTGGTCGATCACCGCGCGCAGGTTGCGATAGACCGGTTCGCTGGCGGTGATGATCAGCGTGTTGGTGGTCGGATCGGCCTGGATGAATCCGCCCGCCCCGCCGCTGGACAACTGCGTCTGGTTGGACGACGAAGGAAACGAGGAAGATGTGGGGGCATTCGATCCGGACGACGAAGGCGACGAGAATGAAGTCGTTGCAGTTGATGATCGGTTTGATGCGGAAGATGCCGAGTTGATCGCGGAACTGTCCGATGTCACCACGGCACGCAGGGTTTGCGCGAGTTTTACCGCCTCTGCGTTCTTCAGATAGACCACATGCACGTTGCCCGGCTGCGCGGTCGGCTCGTCCAGTTTTGCGATCAGCGTCTTCGCCAGGTTGGCGCGCGCTTTGGAGGGCGCTCTGACCAGGATGGAATTGGTCATCGGGTATGCCAGTATCGTGACGCGTCCGGCATTGCCCGCGGGCGCGCCGGTTTCCTCAAGCAGACGGTTGGCCGTTACCGCGATATCGATCGCGGATGCGTAACGGACAGGCACCACATCCACGTCAGAGCCGGCAGTTTCATCCAGTGCAGCGATGATTTTTCCGAGTCTCTGCAAGTTGTCCGCGTAATCGGTGATGACCAGTGAATTGTTGCTGGGATTGGCGTTGATCGTGTTGTTGGGCGAGATCAGCGGACGCAGCACCGCAACCAGGTTGGCAGCCGATTCGTATTTCAAATGGAAAACCTGCGTCGCGATCTGGTCGCCGCGCACCTTGCCGGCCTTGCCGGATTGAAGAGGGCTTGCCTGCAATTTGGCGTCCGCTTCCGGCACCACCTTGGTATATCCGTCACCGGTCACTACCGTGTAGCCGCGCAGGCGCAGCACCGAGGTCAACAGCTGGAATGCCTGGGCCTTGGTAAGCGGTTTCTCCGATACCAGCGTGACCGTACCCTTGACGCGCGGATCGATGATGAACGTGGTATTGGTGTAATCGCCGACCGCCGCGATCACCGATTCGATATCGGCATCGACGAAATTGAGCGTACTGGTATTCTGGCCCGCATTCCTGTTTGCGCTTGCGGCATCCCTGGCTTGTTGCGTGACGGACGGCCCGGAGATGTTATTGCTTGCCCGCGGTTCATCCATATTGGGATCCTGCGCGTGCGCGAGCTGCAAACCTGTCACCAGGCACATCACCGCAAGTATTGCACTTTGCGATACGCGCCATTCAGGTTTTTGTGATTTCTTATGCATCGTTTCCTTGGGCAATCTGTAATTGATCAATTGAACTCCAGCGCGATAACGTCTTTTCCGCCTACCCGGCGGTGTTGTCCCAGCAAATTCAGAAAATTCGCCAGCCCTTGTTCTTGTCCAGCTTCTGCTTGTGCTATCGCCGAAAAATGCAGGCGCCCATCAGCAAGCGTTCCAGATCCATTCAACAGCATCGGCCCTTTGATCGTCTTGAGTGTCACGGTCGCCTGCGTTCCGTGCCAGTAGAGCAACAGATCGTAACTGCCCAGAGGTTTGATCGGCGAGAGCCGCGACCCGACATCATTCATTTCCAGATGCATCGTTCCGACCAACCCGATATTTCCGTTCTGCCGCGTCAACTGCAGAGTTTCCCATGACAAGCTCATCTGGCCTGAAGGTTGAACCGTATTCAAAGGTGCGCCCAGTGCGGCCAACCGTTCCGCGGGTAACAGGATCGCCCCGGGACTCACATTCAACTGGCGCCAGTTGCCTGTCACGCTGATCGGCTGTGAAAGTGCCGCATCATTTTCCAGCTCCGCATCGACATTGCCCAGCAATACCATGGGCGACATGCGCCAGGAAAAGCGTCCCGGCAACAGTGGCGTTAGCGGATCGCTGCTGCTGGCCGCGCCGCCGATGAAGGCAGAACCGCGCCACAATGTGCCATGCGTATCCCCAAGCGTCAAGCGGCCTCCGGTCTGTTTTTCCACGGTGGATATCATCCAGCTTGCCGGGAAAAAAAATATGATGGTCAGTGCCACACTGACGGCACCCGCCAGCAACCAAAACAACAAACGACGCATCAATCATTCCCCGTTCGATGCAGCATGATAGTCGCATTGACCATGTCAGGTTGAGTTAACGCAACGATATTGGCTTCGGTCACGGAAAGCAGAGTTGTTCTTTGCATTTCGTCCACCCAGTTCAGCGTGCCAGAAAACGAAACCGCAGCGAGTTGCAGCTTGGCAAAGTCGCCGGTCAGCATCACGTTTTGCGCTTTCAAGCCGTTGCGCGCAAGCGCTGCCTCGATATTTTCTTTGGAGAATGGTATTTGCGGCGTAGAAGATTTACCTGACAGCGAGGTTGCTTCTTTGGCCATGGCCTGCATCTGTGCAACCTGCTGGCGCAACACCGGCAGATTCCGGTTCAACCGCTGGCGGCCGGTCAAGGCAGGGTCGATCAGCAAGGCGTAATACAAGCCCAACGAGACGACCAGCGCGGCAACCATCAGCATAGTACGCTCTCGTGAATTGCGCGCCGCCCAGAATGTCGAGAACGACTGACCGGATCGATCAAGTATGCCGGTAAGATTCACTTCTTGCTCCTGATCTGCCACACGACGGCGCCCGATTGTTCAGGCGCAAGGTCTAGCGCCAGTCCGTATTTGGACAGAGCTGATTTCATCTGCTCGGGCGGCGATTCACCACCGGGCTTCAAGCGCACGTACAGGCTGCGCTCTCGATAATCGATCGCGGCGATCGCGGCATTATTTCCCTCTGCACTGGACCAAGCTGCGCCCAGGGCCGCCGTGAGCGCCGTGAAATCATCCGGTGAAACCATCCCGGAATCGTGCCGTGCCGCCGCGATCTTCTGCTGCATCTGTGCGATGGGATCGATGATCACCGATTCCTTGGGATACGCCGATTTGTATATCTGGAACATGTTCGTGCGCATCGATTTGGATTCGCTGTTCAAGCGCCACCAGTCGACATTCAGTGCAGCAGCATTGATGAACAAAACGACAGCGGCCAGCGCCATGGGCCAGCGCCACGGGCGCCAATCCAGTTTGGAGCCGGTGCCGACTCCCAATCCGGTCATCAGATCAAGCATCGTGCCGCTGGCACTGGCGATCCATCGCGTCCAGTTGTCGGCGGATACGGTGATGCGCTTGCCCAGCTCAACATTATCGTTGACAGCTTCCTGGTACGCGCTCACGGCGGTTTGTGGCACATACAGCGTGACCGGAACTTCAGGCACTATCGTGCATAAAGCACGGATCGCCGCTTGCGCTGCAGGTTCATCCGGTTCATGAGCGATAGCCAAGCCGATGCCGCCCTGTTCAGACAGTCGCAGAGTCATGTCGATCCCGGCATCCTGGCCGGCTTCATCCACGACGTCGATCGCGGCGGTCACGCTGCCCAACTGACCGGATTGAAAGTGCAGACATAGTTGAGCCGGAAATGCCGCGATACGGCGGGCACCGCATGCGATCAATGTCTTGGCCAGTGTGTCCAGCCATGTACGTTGCACCACCGCGACAGTGCGCAAGCCGTCGGATACCCCGCCCGCAACCACCACGCAATCGGACGGATCGGCGATCAATTGGTCTTCGACCAGATTGGGCAATGCCGCCTTGAGTTTTGCAGCCGAAAGGGGAGGCATCTTGATACGTAACACGTTCACATCGCTGGCTGCCAGCACCGCCACCACGCGCTGCGCCTTCGCTATCGTATCGGACAAATCCGAAAATGGGACAGTGCCCTGTCGCGTTATCGTGCTGCCTTGCGACAAGTTGGCATTGGATACGACGGCAAAAGGGCACGCCAGCGACCGCCAGTCGGACACGCTGTCGGCGGTAGCCTTGGATGGCAAGCGGATATAGAGTGTGCTCAAGTTAGTTTTCCCGGATCCAGACCAGCTTGGAGCTGGTTCCATTGCGTTCGATTAATGCCTGCATTTCCAACTCGGCCCGGCTCATGCGTACTTTACCATTGACCAGAAAGTAATTGGTCGTGACCGAAGCCTCGAGATTCGATACGGATACAGATTTGTCCGGCAACCTTTCGGCAAAGTCGGCGATGTGGCGAAAACTGGCGGTTTCACGACTGGCGACCAGCGCGGTCGCATCGGCAGGCGTAAGACCCGTTATCCCGGCTGCCAAAACTTCCGCTGGTGCGGTGTTCACGTTGATCGGCGTGGCGCGCGGCAGGAAGATCACGAAATTTTTCAATTTGGCCAGCATCTCCGGCGTGAAGCCGGGCACTGCGAGCAAATCTTCCACCTGGGTAAGATTCAATGGCTGCGGTGCGGATTGTCTTTCATTGCCGGTGTCATTGCCTGCAGCCGGTTTCTGTTGTGCGGCCGCCATCAGATCTGCCGTTGCTTGTGCCAGGGCAGGGTCAAGATGTTCGCTGTTGAGCAACTGTGCAAAGGCGGCGACCTCATCGGGGTTGATGGTTCCATCGGGGCACAGGTCGGTCAGGTTCAAACGTGCCTGGGCATCGCTGATGTTTCCCGACAGGGTGGCACTGGCGACATCTTCATCGGCGCTGCCGTTATCGACATATTGATCGAGCCGCGTTTCCGCAAGCGACACCGCCCACGGTTCATCAAGCGTGTCGACGCTCGAATATTTCGCATCCTCGCGCAGTATCAAACTCGCCCAATCCAGCGCCCCGCGCAATATCCATTGCTTTTGCAACTGCAGGCGCTGATTTTCGATCGAGCGCACCTGTACTTGCTGCTGCCAGAAAAGACTGGCGACGATGGTGATTGCGAGCGTCGTCAATAGCAGCGCCATGATCACTGCGACACCGCGCTGCCGTTGCAGTGGAGCAGCGGCTTTCACACTGCCCCCAGCAGGAATATCTTTTGCAGGGTGCTGTCTTGACCGTGCAGGCGCATAGTGACTTCCAACCCTGTGGCTACAGGCAGGATTGCACTCAAGCCGGCGGCCGTTACCAACTTGCCGGTATCTGCGCGCCAGCCGTGCCCGTCGCTGAACCAAAGCCGCAACGCCATGGTGCTCACATCCGATAGTAGCGCCACCCCCTGGCTTGGGTCGGTATCGCTGAGGGCGGACAACCACAATGTATCCAGTTCCCTCAGATCTCGCGTCGGTACAGATTCTCGGCGCGTCAACACGCCGCCATTGACCCGATAACTGATGACTTGCAGCCGGGATGGCTGGTTGTCGGCAAAAACCGTTCGTATCAGCGTCAGGCCATTTTGTCCGGCAGCGATCGGAACCCTGGACGGCGTGCCAGTGAAGTTGTACAAATGACCGCAATCGCTTTGCAACTGGGCAAAGGTGAGCTGCATCCCCCGCGTTTGTTCGAGGTCGCCGGTGAGCGCGATGCGCGCCCTCACGATGCTATCCAATCCGCGCCAGCCGAGTATTGCAACGAATCCGAGCACGCTGATCGCGACCAGCAGTTCTACCAGGGTCAGCCCCCATTGCTTTGCAACTTGCCGTTTATGCATTCGAAACCACCTGGGCCAGCTTGATGATGCGATGATTCTCATTTTCTGCATCGAAGACACTGACTTCGACGCGGCGGAAGTAGGGGTTCGGTGTGGTGAAAACATTTTCTTCGCATACCAGATGCAGTTCGCCCTGTGGGCAATCGAATCTGCGTTGACCCAATGCCGGCCATTCATGGGCAAGACGGATCTGTGCCAGCCGGTTTTCTGCCGACCATGTCGCCATCATCGATGCGCGCAAGTCGGCGCTGTTTTGCGTCAGGCTGCCGACCGCGCGCAGACTGGCGCCCAGCGCAGTCCCGACGATGACTAATGCCACCAGCACTTCGAGCAAGGTGAATCCCTTGATGGGATATTTTGAAGTACGCAAATGATGCTTCCGATGCATTTCACTCAACCCTGAAATGTCCGATTCCATCTGCACGGATCGCGACTCGCGCATCGCCTGTTGCCAGCGTCAGAACAAACGGTATGCCGACCGGTTCGCGGCCGAAGATGATACGCAATGGATTGGTCTGTTCCGCTGAGGGCGGACTTATAGTGAATATGACCGGAGAGCGTTTGAATTCGCGCTCGCGCAGCAACTCATCATGCTGCAGCGCTTGCCATTTGTTGTCTTCGAATATCAGGAAGCGGTATCGATCTGCGTCTGCTTCGAATGCGACCGGATGATTTCGCACGATTGCCTCGTCGCGCGCCGATTGCAGAAGCAGAGCGACCCGTTGCGCATCGTTTTGCAAAACCTGATGCTCGCTCGGCATCGCGTTGAACGATATTGCTCCGAGCGTGATACCCACAATCACCATCACTACCAGCAACTCAAGCAGCGTGAATCCGTGCGACATTCGGAGGTATTTCCCACTCCGGCGAGTGAGAACAAATCCGGGTGAAGTAAATGTGATTACAGATCCCACGAACCGATGTCGGCATCGTTGCCGGTACCCCCAGGCTGGCCATCCGCACCCAGTGAGAACACATCTATTTCGCCCTTGATACCTGGAGAGAGGTATTGATAGGGATTGCCCCAGGGATCTTTCGGCAACTTGTCGATATAACCTCCGGTTTTCCAGCCATCGGCTGCAGGACCGGTGGTCGGTTTGACGACCAGTGCCTGCAAGCCCTGTTCGGTGGTCGGGTAGCGTTGATTGTCGAGCTTGTACAGTTTGAGTGCCTGCATCACCGTGGCGATGTCCTGTTTGGCCGCGATGATACGCGCATCATCGGTTCGGCCCATCAACTTGGGAACGATCAGCGCAGCCAGGATGCCCATGATGACCACCACCACCATGATTTCGATAAGGGTGAAACCGCGCGCAACAACACCAGACGATTTTCGACTGGAAGCAGGTAAGGAAATGAAGTTGTACATAGGAACCATTTTAGAAATTTCTGGCAGGCCGACATTATAAAGCCAAAGATATGTCCAATATGTTTCCATCAGCCAGATTTCGGCCAGGATACCTGCTGGCGGTTGCATGCCGAGTGCATACTATGAATTGTAAATTCCACTAATAACACTATAATGCGCGGTCTTGCGGTATTTCGAGTGCGGCATCGCCGCACTTTGTATTTCAGACAGAGAGAATATGCCCGTTAACATCACTTTGCCGGACGGTTCGCAGCGCAGCTTTCCGCAACCGGTGACAGTCGCAGACGTTGCACACAGCATCGGCGCCGGCTTGGCGCGTGCCGCGCTGGCGGGCAGGGTAGACGGCCGTCTGGTGGATACTTCATATCTGATCTCGCAGGATGCTTCTCTTGCCATCGTCACTGACAAGGATGCGGATGGTCTGGAGATCATACGCCATTCCACCGCGCATCTGCTGGCATATGCAGTGAAGGAGTTGTTTCCCGATGCACAGGTGACCATAGGCCCGGTGATCGAGAACGGTTTCTACTACGATTTTTCCTATCATCGCCCGTTCACGCCCGAAGATCTTGCAGCAATCGAGAAGCGCATGGCGGAGCTTGCCAAGAAGGACATTCCGGTGACGCGCAAGGTGTTGCCGCGCGACGAAGCGATCAAGTATTTCAAGGGCATCAACGAACATTACAAGGCGGAGATCATCGCTTCTATCCCTGTCGGTGAAGATGTGTCGCTTTATTCCGAGGGTGATTTCACCGACCTTTGCCGCGGTCCGCACGTGCCGTCTACCGGCAAGCTGAAGGCATTCAAGCTGATGAAGCTGGCCGGTGCATACTGGCGCGGCGATTCGAAGAACGAGATGCTACAGCGCATCTACGGCACGGCTTGGGCAAAGAAGGAAGAACTCGATGCTTACCTTCATCAGATCGAGGAGGCCGAGAAACGCGACCACCGCAAGCTGGGCAAGCAGCTTGAATTGTTCCACATGCAGGATTCTTCTCCCGGCATGGTGTTCTGGCATCCCAAAGGCTGGACGCTGTGGCAGGAAATCGAGCAGTACATGCGGCGCAAGTTCATCGAGCACGACTATCAGGAGGTGCGCACACCGACCATCATGGATCGCGTGCTGTGGGAGAAATCCGGTCACTGGGAAAACTATCACGAGAACATGTTCACCACCGCTTCGGAAAATCGCGACTATGCGGTGAAGCCGATGAACTGCCCCGGCCATGTGCAGATTTACAACCATGGTTTGCACAGCTATCGCGACCTTCCGCTGCGTATGGCGGAGTTCGGTTCCTGTCACCGCAACGAGACATCCGGTTCGCTGCACGGCTTGATGCGGGTGCGCGGTTTCACGCAGGACGATGCCCATATATTCTGCACCGAGGATCAGGTGCAGTCCGAGGTATCAAGGTTCATCGTGATGCTGAACGAGGTGTATCGCGATTTTGGTTTCAGCGAAGTGCTGGTCCAGTTGTCGACACGCCCGGAAAAACGGGTCGGCTCGGACGAGACCTGGGACAAGGCCGAAGCCGGGCTGGCTTCCGCATTGCAGCAAAACAACCTGAAATACGATGTTCAGTCGGGTGAGGGCGCGTTCTACGGTCCCAAAGTCGAATTTACGCTGAAAGACAGCTTGGGCCGCCTGTGGCAGTGCGGAACGATACAACTGGATTTTAATCTGCCGGTGCGCTTGCATGCGGAATTCGTCGATGAAGACAACAGCCGCAAACCCCCGGTAATGCTGCATCGCGCGATACTCGGGTCGATGGAGCGTTTCATCGGTATCCTGATCGAGCACCATGCCGGCGCGTTCCCGTTGTGGCTGTCGCCGGTCCAGCTTGTGCTGATGAATATATCGCAGGCACAGGAGGAATATGCGACGCAGATTGCGCATAAATTGCGGTCAGCCGGGCTGCGCGTACAACTGGATTTGCGAAATGAGAAGATTACCTATAAAATACGCGAACATAGCCTGGAGAAATTGCCTTATCAGCTGATCATAGGCGACAAGGAAGTGGCAGGAAAATTGGTGGCCGTGCGTACCCGCAGTGGCGAAGATCTCGGACAGATGACGTTGGATGCTCTGCTTCAACGTTTGCAAACCGAAATCAAAACGGGTAGCGCGGCTTAAATATTGTTTAAGTGGAGACATTGCAATAGCACAAGATAAGTCGCAGCGCCTGAACGAGATGATTACCGCACCGCAGGTGCGGCTCATAGGTGTCGAAAAAGAGCCCCTCGGGATTGTTACCATCGCAGAGGCATTGCGTATGGCGGACGAAGCGGAATTGGATTTGGTCGAGATTTCGCCATTGGCGGATCCACCTGTATGCCGGATCATGGACATCGGCAAATTCAAATATGCCGAGAGCAAGAAACTGCATGAAGCCAAACTCAAGCAAAAGCAAGTCCAGATAAAGGAAATCAAGTTTCGCCCGAATACGGACGAAGGCGATTACAATATCAAGCTGCGAAACTTGATCAAATTTTTGGGGGAGGGCGACAAAACCAAAGTCACGCTGCGTTTTCGCGGACGCGAGATGGCTCACCAGGAAATCGGCATGCGTTTGATCGAGCGCGTAAGAGCGGATTTGGAAGAGTATGGCGTGGTGGAGCAATTTCCCAAGATGGAAGGTCGTCAGATGGTGATGGTGTTATCGCCAAAACCGAAGAAGAAGGAAAAGGAAGTCAAAGAAAAAGCAGCAAAGGCAAGTGAAGCCAAGGAAAAAGTAGTCAAGGAAAAAGTCGCCAAGAAAGCATAAGCAGGAGTTGTTCCGGCAGCAGGGGATGGCCGGAACGATGCAGCAAACAACCCCATAAAAAGTGGTGATCGGGTAGTCAAGATTTTCCATTGGAAAACACCTGCCACCATAACTTAATAAGGAATAGTCATGCCAAAAATGAAAACCAAAAGCGGGGCGGCCAAGCGTTTCTCGGTTCGCGCTGGCGGTAGTGTCAAGCGCTCGCAAGCGTTCAAGCGTCATATCCTGACCAAGAAGACCACCAAGAACAAACGTCAACTGCGCGGCACTGCAGAAGTTCACGCAACCAACAAGGCATCGGTTCACGCCATGATGCCTTACGCATAAGGAGCGGACCATGCCAAGAGTTAAACGTGGAGTAGTGGCGCGCGCGAGTCACAAGAAAGTTCTCGATCTCGCCAAGGGTTATCGCGGTCGCCGCAAGAACGTCTACCGTATCGCCAAACAGGCTGTGATGAAGGCCGGGCAGTATGCCTATCGCGATCGTCGCCAAAAGAAGCGCCAGTTCCGCACTTTGTGGATCGCGCGCATCAATGCGGCAGCGCGCGAACAGGGCATGAGTTACAGCGTATTCATGAACGGGTTGAAGAAAGCGTCGATTCAAGTCGACCGCAAGGTATTGTCGGATATCGCGGTGTTCGACAAGGCAGCGTTTGCACAATTCGTTGCTCAGGCCAAAGCCGGCCTCGGCGTTTAACACAGACCGTTGAAAAATAAAGGAGGCGGCAAGCCTCCTTTTTTGTTTCCATATCGCAGCGTTCTTCCCACAGTCACTGAGGGGAGCAATAATAAATGCAAGAACTACAACAAATTCTAGATCAGGCTCTGCAACAGTTCGCAGTGATCAGTGACGAGGCTGAATTAGAGCGAGTCAAAGCGCGCTTCCTGGGCAAAGAGGGCAGCCTGACTATTTTGCTAAAGGGATTGGGCAAGCTGTCTGCTGAAGAGCGTCCTGCAGCAGGCGCGCGCATCAACCAGGTCAAACAGAACATAGAAGCCGCTTTGCAGCAACGGCGCGATGCGCTGCAGCAAAACAAGCTTGCACAAAAACTGGCGGCAGAATCGCTGGATGTGACATTGCCCGGCCGCGGCTTGAATACCGGGGGACTGCACCCTGTCACACGCACGCTTGAGCGCATAGAACAATTGTTCCACTCGCTGGGTTTTGCAACCGCATCGGGTCCGGAGATCGAGCGCGATTTCTACAATTTCACCGCATTGAACATTCCGGAAAATCACCCGGCGCGCGCGATGCACGATACCTTTTACATCGATCCGCAACATGTGTTGCGCACCCACACTTCGCCGGTACAGGTGCGTTATATGGAGGCACATCAGCCCCCGCTGAAGGTCATTTCGCCCGGCCGCGTTTATCGCGTCGATTCCGATGCAACACATTCCCCGATGTTCCATCAGGTCGAGGGGTTGTGGGTGGATGAACACATCAGTTTCGCCAATCTGAAAGGCGTGGTGCAGGATTTTTTGCAGCGCTATTTCGAGCAGGATGAATTGCAAGTGCGCTTTCGCCCTTCGTTCTTTCCGTTCACCGAACCTTCCGCTGAAATTGATATGAGCTGGAACGGCGGCTGGCTCGAAATCGGCGGTTGCGGCATGGTGCATCCGAACGTGCTGAAACAAGTCAATATCGACAGCGAAAAATATCTCGGGTTTGCTTTTGGATTGGGAGTCGAACGTTTGGCGATGTTGCGCTACGGCGTGAACGATTTGCGTTTGTTCTATGAAAGCGATCTGCGCTTTCTCAAACAATTCAGTTAAACATAAGGCGATGAAATTTTCCGAAAATTGGTTAAGAACCTGGGTTGATCCAAACCTGTCCAGCGAAGCCTTGTCGGACGTGCTGACGATGGCTGGCCTTGAAGTCGAAGCACTGGAGCCAGTCGCGCCCGGTTTCATTGGCGTGGTGGCTGCAGAAGTGCTGGAGGTGGCCAAACACCCCAATGCGGACCGCCTGAATGTGTGCAAGGTGGATGTCGGCGAGGCTCAGCCACTGATTATCGTCTGCGGTGCGACGAATGTAGCAGTTGGCGCGAAGGTTCCTTGCGCGCGTATCGGCGCGGCGCTGCCGGCTAATTTCGTCATCAAGCAGGCCAAGGTACGCAACGTCGAATCATTTGGAATGTTGTGTTCGGCCAAGGAACTTGGCCTCGTCGAAGAAAGCGAGGGTTTGTGGATATTGCCCGGCGATGCACCAGTGGGCAAGAATCTGCGCGAATATCTGGAGCTCGATGACAAATTATTTACTTTGAAACTCACCCCGAACCGCAGTGATTGTTCCGGTATGCTCGGCGTGGCGCGCGAAGTCGCTGCAGTGACTGGTAGCGTGCTCAAACCGCTGGATATTCGTGTTCAGCCTGTCACCCTGTCCGAACAACTGCCCGTCAATGTGCTGGATTCGAAAGCTTGTCCGTTGTATTGCGGGCGTCTGTTGCGCGGAGTGAATGCCGCTGCAACCACGCCGGCCTGGATGCTGCGGAGATTGGAGCGCGGAGGACTTCGCGGCATCAGCGCGGTGGTGGACATCACCAACTACGTGATGCTGGAATTGGGCCAGCCGCTGCACGCCTTCGATCAAACCAAACTATCCGGCGGGATCACAGTGCGCAAGGCGCGCGACGGAGAGTCGCTGACTTTGCTCAATGAGCAGGCAGTGAAACTTGACGAAAAGATTTTGGTCATTGCCGATGATGCTAAGGTATTGGCACTTGCCGGCATCATGGGCGGGCAGGGCAGCGGTGTGGATACGAGCACGCGGGATATATTTCTGGAAAGCGCATTCTTCCATCCCGATGAGATGGCCGGCAGGGCTCGTCGTTTCGGACTGGCTACCGATTCTTCGTTCCGATTCGAACGCGGTGTGGATTTTGCATCAACGCGCCAGGCATTGGAACGCGCAACGCAATTGTTGCTGGAGATATGCGGCGGCAGTGCCGGGGATATCACCGAAGTGCGCGGCACGCTGCCGGCACGCGTGCCGATAGCTTTGCGCCGATCTCGCGCAGAGCGGGTGCTTGGAATAGCACTGGATAACCACCAGATCGCAAGTTTGTTCAGTCGTTTGCAATTTGATTTCACGGCGAATGGAGATGATTACCGCGTCACGCCGCCGAGTTTCCGTTTCGATCTGTCCATAGAGGCCGATCTGATCGAAGAATTGGCGCGCCTGCACGGTTATGACAATATCCCAGCGCTGTCGCCACAAGCAGCCCTGACGATACTGCCATACAGCGAGTCTCAACGCCCATTGGCACACATTCAGAAAATGCTGGTCGCGCGGGACTACAACGAGATCGTCAGTTACGCCTTTGTCGATGCACAGACCGAGCGGGAACTTTGCGGCAACGAGAGTCCGGTCGCGCTGCAAAATCCGATCGCAAGCAATCTCGCGGTGATGCGCAGCAGTCTGATTGGCGGACTGGTCGATGCGTTACGCTATAATCTGAATCGCAAGCAAGCACGGGTGCGGCTGTTCGAGGTGGGTGCCTGTTTTGCAAAAGCTGAAGACAATTATATACAGTACGTGAGATTGTCGGGATTGGCCTACGGCGATTCCCAGCCAGAACAATGGGGCGCAGCCACCAAGTCCGTGGATTTTTTCGATGTAAAGGCGGACGTCGAGGCATTGTTCGCACCCCGGACGCTGCGCTTTGTTGCGGAAACGCATCCTGCCCTGCATCCCGGCCGTTGTGCGCTGATCTATTGTGACGAGCGGAAGGTCGGCTGGATTGGAGAGTTGCATCCGCAATGGCAGCAACAATATGACATTGCCCAAGCCTGCGTGTGGTTCGAGCTTGATATGGACGAATTGACTAAGGCCAGGGTTCCGCATATGCGCGAGATTGCGAAGTATTTGCCGGTACGTCGCGATTTGGCCGTAGTGGTTGATGAGGAAATTGCTGTGCAAACTTTGCTGGATGCGATGCAAAACATATCTTCGCCATATGTTGCGGAATTGGGGTTGTTTGATGTATATCGGGGCAAAGGCGTGGAACAAGGCAAAAAAAGCCTTGCATTCCGTGTGTTATTGCAAGATACTGATAAAACACTCACGGATTCGGAAATAGAACCTATTATCACGCAATTAGTGACTGCTTTGCAGATGCACGGCGCGCAGTTACGCATTTAATTCCAATATGTTATTGGGCAAGGGAGAGAAATGACATCAACATTAACCAAAGCTGAACTGGCAGATTTGCTGTTCGCAAAAGTGGGCCTCAACAAACGCGAAGCCAAGGATATGGTGGAAGCTTTTTTTGAGGAAATTCGTCTGCAATTGGAACTGGGCGAGAGTGTAAAACTGTCAGGTTTCGGGAATTTTCAATTGCGCGACAAGCCGCAGCGCCCCGGACGAAACCCAAAGACTGGCGAAGAAATTCCTATCACCGCGCGTCGAGTTGTGACTTTTCATCCCAGCCAAAAACTGAAAACCATGGTGGAAAAGTCCTATCATGGAAAACCACAAGCCTAATTCGGAACTCCCGCCGATACCCGCAAAGCGCTATTTCACCATCGGTGAGGTAAGCGAACTTTGCGGAGTCAAGGCACACGTGTTGCGCTATTGGGAACAGGAATTCACACAGCTCAAACCGGTCAAGCGCAGCGGTAATCGCCGCTACTATCAGCATCATGAAGTGATGCTGATTCGCCGGATCCGAGATTTGTTGTACGGGCAGGGATTCACGATCAGCGGCGCGCGCAATCTGCTGGAAAATCCGAATCAACCCGATAGTCGTTCGATTCAGTCTGCGTCAACGCTCGACGTTCCTGCATTGCGCCGTGAAATCAAGGAGATCATTTCCTTGCTCAGCGCATAAATTCCGCATTATCAATGCAGGTTTTCGTTTCTAGTGCTCTTTTTGTACTTGGCCGACAAACAGGATTTCTCTAAAAGTACGGTCAAGCTCTTTGCTGTAGAAGCCGCTCATGATCACTCCTTTGCTGTAGCCAACCCGGTCGCCTGGCTTGATATCCATTTTGGTGCCGGCCAGCCAGATCATTTCTTGTTTATCATTTACAACTTCCAGATAAGTATAGGCAGTTGCCTGAAGCACCGCTCTTACAGTTCCATGGTTGGGCAAGCTGGCCTGATTTTTCTTGCGGGCAAGTTTTGCCTTGTATGCCTGCGCATCCATTTCACCGCCCCAGTAACCAAAGTCCGCAGCAGAATTGACGGTTGCATACTCCACGCTGGATAGATAACTGTCGCGATTGGAGCCGCCGATCACGTATATCCAGTCTTTATATTCAACCACGCTGAACATGCCGCGCGGCACGGTGAGCGGGGTGGTCGTTTCCCATGCTGATAATTGCCCGTCGGCATTCACCTTGCTTTTTTCCACGCTATCCAGGAATTCCAGTCCGGTAAGACCGCCAAGCGCATAGAGATAATCGCCGTGCGAGACGGTGGCCAGCCCATAACGTCCGACTTTCAACGGTGAGGTCATTTTCCAGTCGCGTTTATCCTCTGCGCCCAGC
>Ga0210097_1000087_pt1 | contig 41098 bp, 40 predicted proteins | sample Joice_CattailNLA_2_FD_185521 | JGI IMG/M metagenome (GOLD analysis project Ga0210097, IMG submission 185521) | Wetland microbial communities from San Francisco Bay, California, USA, that impact long-term carbon sequestration - Joice_CattailNLA_D2... | ecosystem: Environmental > Aquatic > Marine...
TCCACCATACCGGTGGACAGTGAGCGGTCCCTGGAGAAAATCAGCGACGAACGTAATTTAGCGCTAAATCCCAAGGACATTCCCACCATTCGTTCTTATTTCCTGAATGCAAATACCCGGGCGGAGCGTGCCAGGGTGGGCCTTGACGAACCCACCGACGTTGAACTGGAATACATCTCCCAGGCCCGCAGCGATCACTGCAACCACAATAGCTTTCGAGGCCTGTTTCGCTACCTCGATCGCGCTACGGGCGCAAGTGAAATCGTCGATAACCTTTTTAAAACCTGCATTGAAGCCCCCACCCAGGCATTAAAGGCCAAAAAACCATGGGTGGTATCGGTCTTATGGGACAATGCCGGTGCCGGACGCTTTGACGACAACCACTATTATGTGATTACCGGGGAGACCCATAATTCCCCATCCAACATGGAAGCTTACGGCGGTGCCATTACCGGAATCGTGGGCGTCTATCGCGATCCCCTGGGTACCGGCAAAGGCTCAAAACTGGTAATGGGCAGCTACGGTTTTTGTGTGGGTGAGCGTGATTATGACGGGGCCCTCAAACCCCGTCTTCATCCCAGACGTCTTCTGGACGGTGTGATCGAAGGCGTGCGTGATGGTGGCAACAAAAGCGGCATCCCCACCACTTTCGGTCAGGTACTGTTTCATCCGGGATATTTAGGAAAGTGTCTGGTCTTTGTCACTGCGGTCGGCATGATGCCGTCTCTGGTCGCTGGCAAGCCCTCCGAGAAAAAACAGACTTCGCCCGGCGACCTTCTGATCATGTGCGGCGGAAGGGTCGGTAAAGACGGTATTCATGGTGTTACTGCGGCTTCCGAAACCTTTTCAGAACACACCCCGGCCGGCCATGTTCAGATCGGCGATCCCTACACCCAGAAAAAAATGCATGATTTTCTGCTTCAGGCCCGTGACGAGGGTTTGATCCGGTTTATTACCGATAATGGCGGTGGCGGCTTATCGTCATCGGTGGGTGAGTCGGCCCGGTATTCAAACGGGTCTGAAGTCGAACTTGAGAAAGTGCCTTTGAAATATGAAGGACTGGATCAGTGGGAGATTTGGGTCTCAGAATCCCAGGAGCGCATGACGGTGGCCATCCATCCCGATGATCGCGACCGGTTTTTTGAGTTGTCTGCAAAACACGCGGTTGAAAGCACCGTCATCGGTCGCTACACCGATACAGGCAAACTTCATATCGCCTATGACGGCAAGACCTGTGCCTATGTGGATCTTGATTTTCTCGAATCAGGATTTCCCCAGTGGGAGTTTGATGCCGAATGGATCTCCCGCGATCAGCGTGGTTTGCGGGAACCGGTAATCAGACCTCCGCAGGATTATTCAGGTTTGCTGAAGGACCTGCTGGCCCGACCCAATATCAGTTCGACGGAATGGATTATCCGCCAGTATGACCATGAAGTCCAGGGAACCAGCGTCATTAAACCCCTTGTTGGGGCCGAACGTGACGTGGACAGTGATGCGGCCGTCATCCGTCCGGTGCTTGGTTCACTTAAAGGTCTGGCCTTTGCCCAGGCTCTGCGGCCGGAATATTCAGTTATTGACGCCTACCACATGACAACCTGCAGCATTGATGAAGCCGTACGCCGGGTTATTGCAGTGGGCGCAAATCTGGACCACATTGGCGGTGTGGATAATTTTTGCTGGCCCAACATCCAGTTTGACCCCGAGCAAAATCCCGATGGCAAATTCAAGGCCGCTCAACTGGTGCGTTCCTGCCGGGCTTTGCGAGATACATGCCTGGCCTATGAGATTCCCCTGCTGTCCGGCAAGGACAGCATGTATGTCGATGGTAATTTGCCGGGGCGCTATGGCGAAACCCATAAAGTGTCGGCCCTTGAAACCCTGCAATTTTCAGCTATATCGGTTATTGATGATGTCACGCGTTGTGTAACCATGGACAGCAAGGTTGCCGGCGATCTGGTATATGTTCTGGGAAAAACCCGCAATGAGCTTGGGGCCTCGGAGTATTATGAACATCTGGGCTATATCGGGCGTAATGTTCCCGAAGTGAGACCGGAAGAATTTATCCCGGCCTACCGCAATTTGATGCGAGCCATCGAAAATGGCCTGGTAGCCTCAGCCCATGGAATCTATCGTGGCGGGCTGGCCGTGCACCTGGCCATGGTGGCGATGGGGGGCAATCTTGGTTTGCAGGCAGACCTGACAGATCTTCCCGGCAGTGGGGGGCTGCGTGAAGACGTCTTGTTGTTTTCCGAATCGGCCGGTCGGTTTATTGTGACCATAGATCCGAATAAGCGCAATCCTTTCGAAGAGATATTTAAAAAAACCCCCTGCACCTGCATCGGGACCGTCACCGATGGTTCCGACCTGGTCATTAAGGGAAGAGGGCATCAAACCATCGTTGCGGTTCCCGTCGCAGACCTCAAAGCAGCCTGGAAAAAGCCCTTCGGAGATTTGATCTGATGACCGAGGACAGATGACGGAGAACAGATGACAGAGGTCAGACGTCAGCGGACAGAGGGCAGAGTAACCGAAAAAGAAACTTATGATCATCGAACATCGAACACTGAACGTCCAACATCGAATAATGTATTCTGTCGATTTATAAAAAATACTGAGCAACACGCGGCGCACTCGCCTGGCGCAAAAGGAGCGCCTGAGTTGTGCGAGCGAATCAAATCTTCGAAATTCTACAGATGGCTTGTTTTAATAATCGATAAAGCGTAGCGTCATCAATATTGATGAAATCGTAAAAAGTCATCTTCAGTTCATTTAGGTCATTCCGGCGAAAGCCGGAATCCAGTGATTTCAATACGTTCTGGATGCCGGATCAAGTCCGGCATGACGAATTCGGACTTTTTACGAGACCGTCAATATTGGACGTTCGATGTTCGACGTTTAATTTGTTCACTGTTGCGGCCAGACATATTTTCACATTATAGGACAGAAAGCTAGGAGAGTATATATGGCAAAAGTCAACGTACTGGTTCTGACCGGTTATGGTCTAAATTGTGATTATGAGACGGCCTATGCCTTGGAACTGGCCGGCGCAAACGCTGTGCGGGTCCATATCAATTCCCTCATTGACGGTAGCGCCAACCTGGAAAAATTTCAGATTCTGGTGTTCATCGGGGGATTCAGCTGGGGTGACGATCATGGCGCCGGGGTGATTCAATCGGTTCGATTAAAGACCCATATTGGTGAACAGATTCTTGAATTTGTGGAAAATGGCAACCTGGTGCTGGGGATCTGTAATGGATTTCAAACTCTGGCCAATTTAGGTCTGCTGCCGGGTTTGGCGCATAACTATCAAAAACGATCTGTGGCCCTGACCTTCAATGATTGCGGAAATTTCAGAAACCAATGGGTGACCCTTAAAGCGGATCCGAGTTCTCCCTGTATATTTACCCGGGGCCTTGATCTGGCCGAACTTCCGGTGCGCCACGGGGAAGGAAAATTTTACACCGATGATGCAACCCTTACAAGCCTGCTGGATAATAATCAGGTGGCCCTGCAGTATGCTTTGCCCGACGGTCGGATCGCTGATGGGTGTTTTCCTCACAATCCCAATGGATCAATTGCCGATGTCGCCGGCATATGCGACCCCAGCGGGCGAATATTTGGCCTGATGCCGCACCCGGAAGCCTACAATCATTGGACCAATCATCCGGATTGGACGCGCCGTTTAGAACTGCAAAGACGCGCTGGCGTCGCGTTGCCAACCACCCATCCCGTTGGAATCCGATTTTTTCAAAATGCCGTTGATTTCGTATCCGGTTAATTACAATTGTGAAATTCGAATTTCCTGATTGTATATAAAATCGTAATTCACCGCGACCCCGCCTGCTATTAAAGATTTAAGATGGTGTAAAAAAGCTAATGGCCTTTTCTAAAGGAGTCAGCTGCTACAGCAGAAAAGCCGGGCCGGTCGCCCCTTTTTGCTCCCTTCAAAATAAATCATAAATTATCAATAAGTTAACCATTCCATCTGACCTATCGCGTCAACTGATGGCGCTTGATCCGTCCGCCTTCAATCCCACCGTGATTCGAAAAAAAATCTTATAATTCCTGATGATAGATCAAAATCCGCTAATTTTTTCTAAACTGACAGCCGCCAGATACCGATAAAAGATATTGAATCGCAATTTTTTTTAAGCCATGTAGGCCCGGCAATTTATAAAGGGTAATTACATAATTTTATACATAAATACAATATGATACATGGTTTCATGACTATCCTGAGGTAAATTTAAGATCCCTATCCTTCTAAATCAAACAAACTGGCACAAGTTTTGTACTCTATAGGGTGGGTTATTAAAAGGAGCTGAAGCACATGCGGAAAAATTCAGGATTTACTGCGTTCGAACTGGCCGTTTCCCTGGCCATTATGGTGGTCATTGCGGCCCTGGTGTTACCGCCGTATTTACATTGGCTCAGAGGGCATCGGCTGCGAGGGGCGGTGACCAATCTGATGGCCGACCTGGAAATGGCCAAGATCAGGGCCATTCGTGAGAACTCCCTGGTAGCCGTTCAGTTTTGCCAGGATAGCTACACCATATTCAACGAAAACGGTGATACCAATTACACCTGTACGACAACCGGCAGAGAGGTTTACCGGAGTCGAAAACTGCCGAGCGGTGTTGAAATTGATCTGGGATCATTAACCTTTGCCGACAATCGAACCCGGTTTAACGGTCGTGGTCTTCCGGATGGAATAACCGCCGGGCAAATAATACCGGTCAAAAACAATACCAGCGGTCAGGAGATCTCCCTTAACCGTCTGGGATACATGACAGTGCAATGAGGGTGGTCGAATGTGTTCATATTTTGAAAGGGATCTGACGTTTAAACAAAGCGGCTTTTCGTTAATTGAAGTTTTGATTGCCATGGCTATTCTGGCACTATCCCTGCTGGCGGCCGCCACCATGCAAGTCAGTTCCATCCGCAACAATGCCAGCGGCAACATGGTCACCCAGGCGAACATGCTGGCCAAAGCGCAGATGGAAGTGCTCAAGAATACAGCTGATATAACGACCCTGGCAGACGGTACTGAAAATAATATTGATGCGGATGGTCAACCCGGCGGAATTTACAACCGTTCCTGGATGGTCACCAACCTGGGGACGACGGCAAGACGAATTACAGTCACCGTTGAATGGACCAAAAGAGGACAATCGCGCAGTATTATTCTTTCGTCCAATACGAGGGGCAACGGGGTATGACCGGTAAGTTAAGAAATAGGCACCCAACAAAAGAACATGCCCGGGCGTTACGATCATCGGCCGGTTTTACCATTGTGGAAATTATGATGGTTCTGGCGATCATGTCGATTGCCTTCGGGACGATTTATAAAAGCTTTGAACATTTAAACCGTTCAAGCACCACTGAGAACGTCAAAGCAGGCGTTCAGCAACGCGTGCGAATAGCAGTGGATTTTATGGTTCAGGACATTCGGCTGGCAGGGCTTAATCCGCTGGGAACACCCGGGATTGGTATCCAGGCCATATCGCCTGAAAGTATTCACTTTACAATGGATGCCAATTTTGACGGAGATGACGATGATACCTTCGAGGATATCACCTACGCGTTTAATTCTGTCAATGGCCGCCTTATGCAAACCAATCATCTTGGTGAGGAGGTTTTGATTGATAATGTCACCAGTTTAAATTTCACTTATCTAGATTCCGATGATCACACCACCAGTGACCTTAACGAAATTCGGTCGGTGACTGTCTCATTGACAATGCAGCGGCCCGCCGGTCGCGATGAGGAGGTATCCAGAACCTATACAACCCGGGTGCGGTGCCGGAATTTATAAGATGGAAAAAGATATGCAAAAAAAACATTCAGGCCTGATAAATAATGAAGACGGCTTTGTGCTTGGCGGAGCCATACTCATTTCGGCCATTCTTATTCTGGCCGGGGTGCTGGCGCTGTGGACCTCCACCACCGAGGTTCAGGTGGTTCGCAACGAGGGGCTGATGATCCGTGAGTTCTATGATGCCGAGGCCGGTATCATCGATGCTCTGGTTAATTACAATAACGGATCAACGGATTGGCTGACCAACGATTTTCTGATCGTCGGGCCGACCCAAGCCCACAACATTGTCACTTCCAATGATGAAAACGGTCAGCCGATATCCGAAATACAGGTCCGCTGTATCAGAGAAGATTACAGCGACGATGATTCCGCGATAGCGGCTGATTTGAGCGTTGCGGCGAATACCTTGCCGCAGCAATCCCATATCAGCCCACCGCCTGCGGGCTCCGGTTACAGTCTAAGGTATTTTGAAATACGCAGATACGGGATTACCGGCAAATCAAATGATGGAAACACGACCATTCAGGTGGGGGCCTGGAAAGTTTTTAACAGATTCTAGGGTCTTCCCCACCGGGCGATAAGGTGTGGGGCGATGGGGTCGCAAAAAAGGAGTCCGACATGAAAAAATGGATATGGATGATCATCGTGCTGATCATAAGCGTTCCGGGTTTTTTGCAGGCGGATGATACTGAAATCTATGGAACGATAACCAGCGTAGCGCTGGAGCCCAATATTCTAATTATTTTTGACTCTTCGGGGAGTATGGATACGAACGATGTGCCCGGGGAGCCCTATGACCCGGTGTCACTCTACACCGGATCGTCAACCCCGGAGGCCGTTTACCAGCGCGTGCGCAGCGGATGGTTCTATACCTGGCAGCTATTTGCACCGGATGTTTACGCCTTAAGCTGCAGCTCGGTGCAAACCGAACTGCTGGCGCTAGGCTATGCCCAGGGAGAAATCAACTCTTCCAGCCCCTATAACTGCGGCGGAACTCGCAAGCGTCTAAGAACGGGAAACTACATGAACTATGTGGAATCCGGGGTGGGGGCCGAGCGCAAGCGCATCGATGTGGCCAAAGAGGTCGTCAATGATTTGATCAACACAACCACCGGTGTGCGTTTCGGGGTTATGCGCTTTAATAATAATGCCGGCGGTCGGTTGATTGCGGAATGCGGTACCGACAATGCAACTTTAATATCCCGAATCAATGCTATTAATGCCGATGGCTGGACGCCTCTGGCGGAAACCCTGGCGGAAGCCGGACTGTATTTTGCCGGCAAGGACAGCTGGTTTAACTCCGGTGTCACCTATACCTCTCCCATGCAGGAGCGTTGCCAGAAAAATTACATCATTATTATGACCGACGGGGAGCCCACCGAGGACCAAGATTCGAAACTGACGTCGGGAACCTATATCAATAACGATACCATCGGCGACTATGATAATGACGGCAACGACCCGGGCAGTTATGCCAATAACGGTTCGGATTACCTGGACGACGTGGCCAAATATCTATATGAAAATGACTGCAACCCGACCCTGGGTGACGGGACGTCCTTTGATAAACAAAACATTACCACCTTCACCATCGGGTTTCAGCTCAACCATGAGCTTTTGGAGAATACGGCTGCAAACGGCGGTGGTGAATATTATACGGCTACCAGCTATTCTGAATTGAGCGAGGCTTTTTATCAGATCATGTCGAGTATTTCAGAAGAGAATGCGGTATTTGTCGCCCCGGTGGTGCCGATCAGCCGCATGAACCGCACGTATGCCGGCGACCGAATTTATCTGGGCTTTTTTAAACCCCAGCAAAGCGGTCGCTGGATCGGCAACATCAAGCGCTACGCCCTGGACGATGATGGCACCCTGTATGATGCCAACAACGTACCTGCCACCACGCCCGATGGACTGATTAAAAGCAACGCTCTGTCTTTCTGGACCACCCAGGGCAATGACGGCCCGGATGTCGCCGCCGGAGGCGCTGCTGAAGTACTCAACCTGATGATTGAAGGGATGACGGCCCGCAATTTATATACCTACACCGGCTCCGCAGCAGCACTCACCGACGCGTCCAATGCATTTGAGATTGCCAATACAGCGATTACGAATGCGAGTCTCGGCGTGGCCAATGCCGCCGAGCGACAGGCTCTGTTCGACAAGGTTCATGACGGGGCCTTCGGAGACATTATTCACTCCGAGCCCGTGGTGGTTTATTATCCCGACCCGGACAATAATCCGGCCACCAACGATGAAAAAACCATGATCTATTCCGGTGCCAACGACGGGATATTGCATGCCATCGATGACGATGACGGCAGCGAAACCTGGGGGTTGATTCCACCGGACCAGTTGGAGCGATTGACCCTGCTCAGCAACAATGATCACGACTATTTTCTGGACGGCTCGCCAGTGGTTTATTACGGTGCAAGCCAATGGATTCTGCTTAACGGTGAACGCCGCGGCGGCAACAATTATACTGCCATCGATATTACCTCGCCTGCTGCTCCCAGGTGGCTGTATAGTATTGGCCGGAATTTGTTTGATCCCAATCCCGGCAACAATCCGGACACTGATGTCTATGAACGATTGGGACAGTCCTGGGCCAAACCGCAAAGTGCGACGATTGCCACCGGTGTCAGCGTGTCATCGTCAAGCTGCCAACTTACGATTGACACCACCACCGAAGATGTATTTCTGATAGCCGGCGGATACGATAACAATCAGGATCAGCAAACACCGGCCTCTACGGATACGGTGGGGCGCGCTCTTTTCGCAATAAACGTTGCCTCCGGGCTGCCGGTGAGCAATTTTAACTTTAACGGCACTGCTTCCGGGATTGGGATGACCCATTCCATAGTGGACATGGCGGCCCTCGATCACGACGGGGATGGAATTGTCAGCCGGATTTATGCCGGTGATCTCGGGGGTAGTGTTTTTGCCTTCAAGGATGACGCCGTGCACACTTACACCGTTTGCTCCCAGACTATTGACCGGATCGTCACGGACGGCAACTGGACGACAGCCTTCAAGCTTTTCAACGCATCCGCCGATGGGGTCCAGCGCAAAATTCTGTATGCCCCGGATGCAGTTGGAGAATCCTTTGGTGAAACTATTTTTTTCGGAACGGGTGATCGGACCGATCCCGGAGAAACCGCTGTGGTCAATCGGTTTTATGCTATTAAAAATGATTGGTCTGCTGCTGGCCCGCTAACGGAATCCGAGCTGGTAGATGTTAGCGATGATTTAATTCAGCTGGGTACCACGGCGGAAAAAGCCTCCGTTAAAAGCAGCCTTGAAAACAGTGACGGCTGGTTTTTCCGGTTGGAAAATGTCGGTGAAAAAGTCGTCTCATCGCCCCGGGTCTATGGCGGGGTGGTTTATTTTACCACCTATACGCCGGACAGCGGTTCGACGCCCAACCCTTCAGACCCCTGCGCTGTTTCTACGGTCAGGGGCGTCGGCCGTCTTTATGCAGTTGATTATAAAACCGGCGCTTCTGTTCTTGAACTCAGCAGCCTAACCGAGACCGATAATGACGGTCAGACAGTTGGCCTTGGCAAAAAGGATCGCAGCATTGCCATCGGAACTGCTATTCCGTCGGCTCCGGTGATCGCCATTCTTACCGGGGGGGCACGGATTTTTATCGGTGTCGAAGGTGGAATCGTCAGCATGCCGACGATATCTACCAGGGATATGTATACCTATTACTGGACCCAGATTTTCTAGAGTGGCCATAATGATTGAATATTTTCGACTGAATATTGAATTTTTACGGTCCGCCTGCGCTTCACAAGCGAGGTCCACCCCGTCGCCGGCGGATTATTTATCAATATTCGATTGTCAATTACCCAGGAGGTACCAATGTTTAAACCGCACTTAACGAATAAAGGTGTAGGGCCTTTATTTTTATTTTTTCTTTTCATGTTGCTCTGGCCGCCGGTTAGCGGAGCAAACCCTGAGTTTCTTCCGGACCTTGATCTGGACAACTCTGATCCTGTAGAATTTTCATCCCGTATTATGGAAATCGATTACGGTAAAGGTATGCTGGTGGTTGCCGAAAATGAAGTAATGGTCGTCGATTCGGTGATTGGAGATGAGCAATTTACATCCCTGGTGACCGATCCGGAAGGGGAGGTGATTTCCCTTGAATCATTGCACTCAGGGCAAAAGGTTCTGGTACGGGGATTAAAACTGCCGGACGGCCGGGTGCTGGCATCGATGGTGCGGCTGCTTGGGGCCCCGGGTTTGACGAACAAAACGGTTCGGGAATTCACCCCGGTTGAAAAAATTCATCCCAATTGAGTTAAAACTCAAACCTGATAGCGATTAACGCCCAATGGAGCATTTTTGCTCAATTAAAAACAGAGAATTAGAAATAAAAAAGCGCCAGGTCCATATTGGGCCTGGCGCTTTCCGTATCGATCCAATCAGTCCAGCTTAAAGGGAGTGGCGATGTTGGCGCCGCCACGGATGATATTGCGCGAGTCAGTAATCATCACCGTCGCGGTCGTTTTTTCCGTTTGCAGGACAATCAACTCACCCAAAAGGACCGGGGTGAGCGTAACATCATATTTATCATCAGGGTTAATACGATATTGTTCCTGTTTGAAGATCCAGTAAAGCTGGCCGGGCTTAACCCCTTCCTGCTCTCCTTTGTCGATGAAGGCAATTGCGCTTTCACCAAACATATCCAGATGCTCTTCGGATTCGATAATTTGACCCCGGAGGCCTTCCGGACTCTCCTGGACCTCCACTTGCGGCAGACGGTGCTGAAAGGGCATCAAAAGATCACCGACCTTTATGGGTCGGTAGGCAGCCACTATTCTACCCAAAACGAAGTCGGGCCGTTTAATCGTGATTTCAACAACACCGGCAAGATAGTGCTGGATGCCGATGTACGCCTTTGTTTTCCGGTCCATGATCGGCTTTAAGGTTCGATAAATGGTGTATTTTTTACCCGGCATAAGGGTGAAGCCGTCCCCGGGCCGGATATAGACCAAATCACCCGTGCTGATCATTTCTTTTCGGCCTTCGACCTTGAATAGTGTGCCGTGTGAAGTGATGGGTTCTTTGCGAATAAACCCGACCCGTTCGATGGCTGCATAATGAAAGCCGATCATTTTGGTCTTGACAAGCCCATCTTCGATCGGCTTTTGCCCGCCTTGACCACCTTCACCCAAGCCCTGGATTCCGCGCCGGTGATACAGACGGATACGTTCTCCCGGATAAATTCGGTGGGGATTGGCGATTTGATTGTTTTCCTTCCATAATTCCGGCCATTGCCAGGGTGTATCTGAAAATTTCTGGGAGAGATCCCAAAGGGTGTCCCCTTTTTGAACGGTATAGTAGAATCCGGTCTGGTATTCTACGGTCTTTTCGTCTTCCGCGGCATGCAGGGATAGGGGTACCGCTATTAAGATAAAAAAAGTAAAAAAACGGATTGCCAGGGTGAGTTTTTGTTTATCCTTCATCTAATGCTCCGATCCTCTTAGGCGCTTAATGTCTAATTCCAAAAGTGCTATTTCTGTAATAAGATTATATGATTATCGATCAATTGTCAAATTTTTCGAAGGGCCCGAATAGATAGCAGTTTGGAATTTGGGATTGTTTCGAATTGGGGTTTGGCCTGTCCGCGATCGTGAGCCCCAGGCGGACTCAGGCGAGGCAGGCGGGGATTCGGGATTGCAGATTGTCTGTTATTCACCACGCAACGCGTAACTCGCAACCCGGAACAAATAAAACCCTTACGGGCATGCAAGCATACCGCGTAAGGGTTTTTTTATTTGTACTGTGCAATGCGAGCCAGGCTGCGATTACATCATGCCGCCCATGCCGCCCATGCCGCCCATGCCGCCCATGCCGCCAGCACCGCCGCCGGGCATGCCGCCTTCCGACTTTGGTTCCGGTTTGTCAGCCACCATGGCCTGGGTGGTCAGCATCAAAGACGCCACGCTGGCTGCATTTTGCAGGGCCAGACGAACCACTTTGGTGGGATCAATAACACCGGCTTTCTCCAGGTCTTCATAGGTATCGGTTGCCGCGTTGTAGCCAAAAGCACCTTTGGAATTCTTGACTTTATCGATGACAACAGAACCCTCTAAGCCGGCATTGTTGGCAATCTGGCGCAGGGGTTCTTCAATGGCGCGCATGACAACCTTGACACCGAGTTTCTGATCGGCCTTGATTCTCATTTTGCCGAGAGCATCCAGGCAGCGCACCAGGGCCACACCGCCACCCGGGACAATACCTTCTTCAACTGCCGCCCGGGTTGCATTCAGAGCATCCTCGACTCTGGCTTTTTTCTCTTTCATTTCAGTCTCAGTCGCCGCGCCGACATTGATGACGGCCACGCCACCGATCAGTTTGGCAAGGCGTTCTTGCAGTTTTTCGCGGTCATAATCGGAAGTGGTTTCTTCAATCTGAGCCCGGATTTGTTTGACCCGGCCTTCGAGAGCGGAGCGCGAACCGGCCCCATCAACGACAGTGGTATTGTCTTTGTCGATGGTTACGCGCTTGGCAGAGCCCAGGTCTTGAACCGTCAGATTTTCCAGCTTAATTCCCAGGTCTTCGGATACCACCTGGCCACCGGTCAAAACGGCGATGTCTTCCAGCATGGCTTTTCTGCGGTCGCCAAAACCGGGAGCCTTAACGGCGGCTACGTGCAGGGTCCCTCGCAGTTTATTGACCACCAGGGTGGCCAAGGCTTCGCCGTCAACGTCTTCGGCGATGATCATCAGCGGTTTGCCCAATTTGGCGACCTGTTCCAGGATTGGGAGAAGATCCTTCATATTGCTGATTTTTTTCTCGTTAATCAGAATGTAGGGATTTTCCAGGGAGGCTACCATTTTTTCGGGATCGGTTACAAAATAGGGTGAAAGGTAACCGCGATCGAACTGCATGCCTTCAACCACCTCAAGGGTTGTGTCCATGCTTTTGGCCTCTTCCACGGTGATAACACCTTCTTTCCCGACTTTGCTCATGGCCTCGGCAATGATATTGCCGATGGTCTCGTCATTGTTGGCAGAGATGGTGCCGACCTGAGCAATTTCTCTTTGATCCTTGGTGGCTTTGCTCAGGCTCTGAAGCTCTTTGACCGTCGCTTCAACCGCGGCATCTATGCCGCGTTTGATCGCCATGGGATTGTTGCCGGCTGCGACCAGCTTCTGTCCTTCTTCGTATATGGCCCGGGCCAAAACGGTGGCTGTGGTGGTACCGTCACCGGCCATGTCACTGGTTTTGCTGGCGACTTCCTTGACCATCTGAGCGCCCATATTTTCAAACTTGTCCTCCAGTTCAATTTCTTTGGCCACCGTAACACCGTCTTTGGTGACTGTCGGAGAGCCCCAGGATTTATCTAAAACCACGTTCCTGCCTTTGGGGCCCAAGGTTACAACAACCGCATCGGCAAGGGTTCTAACCCCGTTAAGCATCGCTTCACGGGCCTTCATATCGTATTTAATAATCTTAGCCATCTTGATAATTCCTCCATACTTTAGTTATTCAATTATTCCAAGCACGTCATCTTCTCGCATGATCAAATATTCCTTACCACTGATTTTAACCTCAGTGCCGGAGTATTTGCCAAATAGGATCCGATCACCTTTTTTTACCTCGAGCGCGATTCTTTTACCGTCATCACCGACTTTGCCGTTACCGACGGCAGTGACTTTTCCCTCAGCCGGCTTTTCTTTAGCGGTGTCCGGAATGATAATTCCGCCTTTGGTGGTGGATTCTTCTTCGACGCGTTCAACTAAAATTCGATCCTGTAATGGTCTCAATTTCATGGTTTACAATCTCCTTTTACATTAGCAAAATATTGTTTCTTCAACTGTTGCAACACTAAAAAAAAATTCGCAGTACATACAGTTCGCCGCTTCAAACGACGGCCTCGCCTTTACACCCCCCTTCGATGTTTGGTATTTTAGAAAAATTCTTATAATATTAAAATGTTAGGAAAGGTTATTTCGGGTCTGTAATGAGTGAAATAATAAGCACCCTTTTCAGTTTGTAAAGAGATATTGCTTGAACTTTTTAAAAAATTAATAAGGAATTGTTTTAAAGCGCAACAGCAGGGTAGGACACCCTCACCGGAATAGATGGTTGCCGTGAAAACGAAAAAAACATCAGGCCATTTTCTGGATTTCAGGTGGATTCAGCACTGGATTTTTTTTTGCTGTCCGAGCCGGTGTCGGATGTGGTTGTATCAGCAGATTTGCCTTTACCATCTTTGGAAGACGCTTTTGGTGAACTTGCAGATTTATTGGCATAATCCGTCGCGTACCAGCCGGTTCCTTTAAGGTGAAAGGTGGTTTGAGAAATAAGCTTCTGGAGTTTGCCTGCGCAGCTCCGGCATTTGGTCAGCGGTTTATCTGAAAAATGTTGTAGCACTTCTTCTTGTTTACCGCATTTGGTGCATTCATATTCGTAAATGGGCATCTAATCAAACCTCCAATAGTCAATACCTTCCGGCGCCAACGCAAGGGTGAGTACCTTTTGTGTTTAGCAATCCGGATTGCTGGATTAATAATAGGTAAATAAACCGGTTTGTCAAGAATCAACTTGAATCAGGGGTGCGCAAATCCTCGTAAGGGACCCGCCAGTCGTTGTAAAACTCCAGGACATTCGGCAGACCTTCAAGTTGGACGGACTTTAAGATCTCATGGGTTCTCAGGTGAACACGTTTTTCCTCTGCCATGCGCTCTTCCGGGGATGCCTCAAAGTTTTGCAGGAATTTGCTGAAACGGACGATGTGAATTAATTCATGGGTGATGATATACAGCGAAAACGGAAAGAGCTCGATTGCCTGGGTTTTTTCCAGAGTTGATCGAATCGTATGGTCCTGCAGGCAGATTTTATAAAAATCGTAGGTCGCCGAACCCAGAGAGGAGTTTTTGGGCCGGCCCTTGTAACGGATAATCTGGGCAAAGGGACCATCAATGATTTCTTCCGGCCTCAGCTCTGCCAGCGTTTTGACATCGTACCGGGGACCGAGCCATTGACTGGCAGACATTTTGTAATTGTTGCTGACAAGCTCCTCGGCCATGGCAACTGCATAGTTTACGATTTTAATTTGATGGGAACCGAAGCAGTTGTGTTTTTGCATTTTAATATTTGGGTGGATATTGCCGGAACCATTTGATATCCATTCTATTGTTGAATAGATGGTAATTTCCGGCTGTCAAATAAACCCAATCACGAACGGGGGCTGTGGCCGTCTTCTAAAGAAGCCGCCAGGGTTTCCTTTAGCCGGTAGCGGTCTTTTTCCGTGTTTTCGATAAATCTAATACCCATTCCTCGATTGACAACCCTGTCAGCTGACATATTTTTGTTCGACCAGACGACTTCGGCATTGAGGCGCAGCGGCTCCTGGTTCGGAATACGGATACTGATTTTAAATATTGCATTTAAGGCCAGGGGTTCGGAGCAGACAACAAAGGCGCCTCCAAGACTGATGTCCTTTATCTGAACGTTATCGGTTTGGTCGGATGTCTCCATGGAAGCCTGCCAGGAGATTGCTATCCGGGGGTGGCGACGTTTTTCTTCCCAGGATATTTTGGTCGACGCCTTATAACCCTGGACCGATTGATCCGAGGCCAATCGTTTTTTTAAATACATACGGACAAACCAGAATAAAATCAATCCGACGAATATGGCCCCGCCGATGCTGATGCTTTTCAAAATTAGATTATTATCCATGGGCGCCTTTCAGATAAAAGTACAGGTCCAACCTGAATTTTGAGATCGCTTCTTATTTGACACAATTTCTCACGTGTTCGAAGTTTTGACGATTATACCATAGACTCAGGCGTTGTTCCACATTTAAGGTATGAAGCTGTCTCCCAAAAGTTGTTATTTTTGAGATCGCTTATATCTCTTAGGGTAAAAAACACGTTCATAAAAAAAAAATCAACTGAAAAAAAGGTGGACACATACCTATCGGGTATGTTAAAAAGACAGTTTATTACTTAAAGGTAAGCCGTTAAATCCCATTATCAATATGAACAGGAGGTGAGGAGTTGGGAAGTGTCGTTAAAAAACGCAGAAAAAAAATGAGAAAGCACAAGCACCGCAAGCTTTTGGCCAAGACGCGACATCAGAGAAGGAAAGGTAGATAATGATACCGTCAATCTTTTCTGGAAAAAAATAAAAGCACCGGAGATTTTCAGTCCGGTGCTTTTTTTAGGGTTGCAAAATCAACGTACTGATACCCTGTTCGGCTATTCGGGGTATTTCTTAAGATATTTTAGAAATTCCGAATCGGTTCCTAATATCAACGTATTTTTCTCCCCCAGCGACTCGATATAAACCTCGAGGGTCTTGACAAACGAATAAAACTCAGGATCAACGCCGTAGGCCTTGGCGTAGATGATGGTGGCCTCGGCATCGGCCTTACCCTTGATTTCCTCGGCCGTGCGGTAGGCTTCGGATTGTATTTGCTGCAGGTCTCTTTCTTTGTCACCAAGTATTTTTTGGGCCTCACCTTTGCCCTCGGAGCGGAATTTTTCGGCGATCTGTTTGCGTTCGGCGATCATCCGCCCGTAAACCGATTTTTCGACCTGCTCGACGTAGTTGATCCGTTTTATTTTGACATCCACCAGTTCAATGCCGAAGGCGGCCAGTTTGGGCTGGGCCTGGTTCAGGATGCCCTGGGTGAGTTTTTCGCGGCCGGTGGTAACCCTATAATAGGTCCTTTCGGATGCTTCTACGCCGACCTCACCGCGGTCAAGTGTGCGATCGGACTTGCGAACGGCTTCGATCAATTTGTTGGAGGTGATGAAATTTCTTACGGCCGGGTCAATAATATCGTTGAGTTTGCCGATGGCGTTAAACCGATTGTTGACGGTTTGAAAAAATTTCACCGGATCTGTGATTTTCCACCTGGCAAAGGTATCGACCCAGATAAATGTCTTGTCAAGGGTGGGAATCTCGCCCGGATCACCATCCCAATCCAGCAGGTTTTTTGCGAAAAAATTAGCTTTCTGGATAAAGGGAATTTTAAATTTAAGACCCGGATCTTTTTTCGGCTCTCCAATAATTTTGCCGAATTGCGTAATGATGACCTGCTCGGTTTCATCGACGCTGTAGGCCGCGTTGTATACGAGCACAATTACGGCAAGGGCTAATACAACAAGTATTCCTTTGATTTTCATTTTTCAGCACCAATCTGGTTTGTCATGTTTAGTAGAGGCAGGATGTTTTTTTGCTCTGAATCGACAATGAACTTCTGGCCCAGTTTTGGAAACAGGGTTCGCATCGTTTCAAGATACATGCGGCGTTTGGTGACATCTTTGGCTTTTATATACTCCTGATAAACTGATGTGAACCTTGCGGCGTCACCCTTGGCGCGATTGACCCTGTTCAGGGCATAGCCCTCCGCCGTCTTAATGGTTCGATCCGCTTCACCGCGCGCGGCCGGGATGGCTTTGTTGTATTCCTCCCGGGCCTGATAGATCATTTGTTCTTTTTCCTGGGTGGCCTGATTAACCTCGTTGAACGAAGGCTGCACGGGATCGGGAACATTGGTTCTTTTCATTTCGATGGTAACGATGTGAATGCCGGTTTCGGCCTGGTCCAGCTCTTTTTGCAAAAGTCCCCGGGCTTCGACTGCGATTTCATCCCGTTTGCTGATGACTTCGTTAATACTTCGATCGCCGACCACCAGACGCATCGAGGCTTCGGACATATCGGTGAGGATTCGACGGACGTCGCGAACCTTAAATAAAAAATCGTAGGGGTTTTTGACCCGGTACTGTACAATCCAGGGCACCAGCGCGACATTCAGATCGCCGGTGAGCATCAGCGCGACACTGATATTGTTACTGCCGGAATTAAAACGCACCCGGCTGTCCGGGCGGGCCGAGGAGAACCCGAACTCTTCGGTCCGGATTTGCTTCACATTTACCTTGGTCACCTTTTCGATGCCGATGGGCAGCTTAAAGTTAAGCCCGGGCTGGGTTGTCTTGATGTATCGGCCGAAACGCTGGACAATACCGACTTCATCCTGCTTTACGGTGTAGAAAGTGGTTGCGGCGAGCATGATGATAGCGATCAGCAGTATAACCAGCGGCCCGCCGGGCAATTTAAATTTTTTGAATCTATCCAGAATCTCATCCATCTGGGGTGGTACGCCGCCGCCCCTGCTCTGTTGTTGCTGTTTCAGCTTATCCCAATCCCAACTCATAATTAGTTTCCTGTCTAAAGTTTGTGGTATCGGACCTGCGCCCAAGACCTAAATGAAAAGGTTCCCTAACAATAAGTTTCCCGACGATTCAAGTCAAGAAAAAAGCGCAAAGGCTAAAAGGTTATCTGAACCTTGAGCGGTAACATTTCTTTTACTTGACATGGCAGGTATCCATTGCAATAAATTTGGTTGAGATGAAACCTGAAAAACAAAAAAGAAAATTTGAGCACATCGGCAGCATTTTAGCAGATGTTTTAAAAACCTATCGCCGAGAATCTGACGGAGAATTGGTTCAGGTTTGGCAGGTCTGGGACGACATCGTCGGTAATGTCATCGCCCAGAATGCCAGGCCGGCAGCGTTTAAGGGCAAAATATTACTGGTGCACGTATCCAGTTCAACCTGGGTCCATCAGCTCCAGTTCCTAAAAAAAGAGATGATTGCCAAATTGAACCATACGCTCGGAAAAGCATTGATCGATGATCTTAAGTTTAAGATCGGACCGCTCTAAGGAATGGCGAATGAAGATTGTCGAAGGTCGAATGAACAATGCAGGAACTATATCTAATTTGATTTCGAATACATGAATGCTTATACCACCGATACTTTTTTTAACGGCCGGATTCAAGTCAAGCAAAACCAGGCCGGATATCGATTTTCCATTGATGCGGTTTTGCTGGCCTACCAGGCTGCACCGCGATCGGGAGATAAAGTAATCGACCTGGGGACGGGTTGCGGTATTATCTCCCTGATCATGGCCTATCGCAATCCGGACATTGCGGTCTTTGCCATAGAGGTGCAGGCAGAACTTGCGCAAGTGGCCATCTCCAACGTGAAAGACAACCATCTGCAAGATCGCATAACTGTTATAGGTGCCGACATGAAAGCGATCAAGGCGGATATGACAGCGGGTCCGGCGGACCTGGTTGTCTGCAACCCGCCCTATCGCAGTCCGGGATCCGGAAGAATAAACCCGGACAATCAACGGGCAGTTGCCCGGCATGAATTAAAGGCTAATTTACAGGATGTTATCGGTTCGGCCCGTCGCATTCTGAAGACGGCCGGGCGGTTTGTCACGATCTATACGGCAGAACGTACGGCGGATATTCTTTGCCGGATGCGGACCGATCGCATTGAGCCGAAATATATCCGTACAATCCATAGCGACCCCCGTTCCGAAGCCAAGTTGATTCTTATCGAAGGGATAAAAGGTGGGAATCCGGGGCTTAAAATCGCACCGCCGCTGATCGTCTATAATGAAAATGGTGATTACACGGATGAGATGCAGCGGATGTTTGAGCCGTAATTTTTCGATTGCAATTGGAGCGCACAAGCCTTAAAATGAAACGCTGATACTTCGCGGCTATCGCCAGAAGATCGTTGACAGTATAAATTAAAAGGTATATCTGGACCTACCTGAAACTATTCGTCTGGAGAGGTGGCTGAGTGGTTGAAAGCGGCGGTCTCGAAAACCGTTGGGGGTTCACGCCCTCCGCAGGTTCGAATCCTGTCCTCTCCGCCATAAAATTGCGTAGCAATTTTAACAAAAATTTTTAAGGAGAGATGTCCGAGCTGGCCGAAGGAGCACGACTGGAAATCGTGTGTGCTGTCAAAAGCGGCACCGAGGGTTCGAATCCCTCTCTCTCCGCCATGTTAAGAAATGCCTAAAGTGCCTAAAATTTAAAATGCCTAAAGTTGAGGTCCATCTTCGGCGGATCGGTTTTTTTAAAAAAGCAGGGTATGCTATTTAATTTGTTTTCTGATTTCTGGTTTTGCATGTTGAAGGTACCAGCCTTTTATAGTAAAGACGGAGCAAATCCCTCCGAAGCGTGATGCATTTTTAGGCAATTTAGGCATTTTAGCTCACTTTAGGCATTTATTTTTGTAGGCACTTCCTTATGTCCTATCTCGTTCTTGCACGCAAATACCGACCTCAGGCTTTTGATCAGGTTATCGAACAGACTCATATTACCCGTACGCTAACCAACGCCATTTCCGCGGGGCGGGTCGCCCACGCGATCCTGTTTTCCGGGCCGCGGGGAACCGGCAAAACAACGGTCGCCCGCATACTGGCCAAGGCTATGAATTGCCAGGAAGGACCAACCCCGGAACCATGCAATATCTGTCGATCTTGCAATGAGATCACTGCCGGCCATGCCATCGACGTATTTGAAATCGACGGTGCCTCCAACAATAGTGTGGATCAGATCAGGGAGTTGCGTGAAAATATCAAATATATGCCGGCCCACAGTCCCTCTAAGATTTACATTATTGATGAAGTGCACATGCTCAGTACGGCTGCCTTTAATGCACTGCTCAAAACACTTGAAGAACCGCCGTCCCATGTGATGTTTATGTTTGCGACCACCGAGCCGCATAAGATACCGATAACTATCCTTTCACGCTGTCAGCGCTATGATTTCAGACGCATCGGCCTGGATTCCATTTCCTCCCACCTGGTATCGCTGTGTCGCCAGGAAGGATTTGAAATCGCAGCAGAAAGCCTTGGCCTGATTGCCCGGGAGGCAGGCGGCAGCATGCGCGATGCCTTAAGTTTGCTCGATCAGCTCATGACCTGCGCCCAGGGCCTGGTGACCCATGAGCAGGTCCTGGATATTTTAGGTGTCATCGACCGCAAGATTATTTTTGATCTGGTCGATTCAATTTTGAACGCAGATATCCATGCAATGCTGGATATTCTGGACGATGTATATGATCGCGGCCATGATATGAAAAAACTTTATGCCGATCTGCTGGAACACTTCAGGAATCTGCTGGTCGTTGCCATGGGCAATAAGATCGAAAAACTGGTCGATCTTCCCTCCGGCGAAATTGCACAACTTGTCATCCAGGCCAAACCATTATCGGCCGGATCCTTGAACCATGTTTTTGATATACTGTTCGGCGCAGAGACATCCCTCAGGATGTCACCCCAGCCCAAACTAGCCCTGGAAATGACCCTGATCAAATTGCTGCAGACAAAGCCGGCCTTGCCCATAGATGTATTGATTGATAAACTTGATGCCCTCAGACAGGAGGTGTCTGCGGAAGATCCTCCGCAAAAAAAAAGCCCAGAACATGATTCTTCAAGGCCAGAGGCGCAAACCTTGCGCGCTGCTTCTGAGGAGAAGCCGGAAGGGGCCGGATCTGAGGCTCACACCCCGGCAGATGAATCGTCCGGCAATGACGATGAGATCTGGAAACGGATCTGTGAGATCGTTTCACAGAAAAACCTTTCCCTTGCGGCCAATCTGGCAAAAAGCAGATTGAAAAATTTCACAGAGCGATCCCTGGAAATAGATGTGCCTGACAACGAATTTACGATCAATATGATCCAGCGTGAAAAAAATATGGTGGTTTTGCAGCAAGTCTGTATGGAGGTGTTTGGTCACAAACAAAATATCCGGTTAACTGTCAGCAAATCAATGGGCGATCACCATAAAAAAAAAAAAAAAGATAATCAACTGAAACAAAAAGCGCTCGACCACCCCCTGGTGGCCGATGCCATTGAAATTTTTGATGGTAAACTGGTAGATGTGAAGGTGTTGTAAGCCTCTGGAGCCGTAGTACTAACCAATTTTTAGTAACAAACCAAAGGTTTCAGGTTTCAGGTGTCAGGTGTCAGGATCCGCAGACTGAGATGCATAATACCTGACACCTGACACCTGAACACTGAAACCTGCAAAATTATTGAGGAGGTCGTACATGAAAGGCATGGGAAACATGATGAAGCAAGCCCAGCAGCTTCAATCCAGAATGATGAAATTACAAGAAGAACTGGCTGAAAAAACAGTTGAATCCAGTTCCGGCGGTGGAATGGTGAAGGTAACTGCCAATGGCCGCCAGCAAATTTTATCGATTCAGATAGAAAAAGAGGTCGTCGATCCGGATGATGTTGAAATGCTCCAGGATCTTGTACTGGCGGCTATCAATGACGCCCTGGCAAAAGCCCAGGAAATGGTCAGTTCCGAAATGGGCAAACTGACCGGTGGGCTTAATATACCGGGTCTATAGACCGTGTTGCGAGTTGCGCGGTGCGGGTTACGAGTTACGGGGCGAAAACCAGATCAATCCGAAGTTCTGATTTGCAGAAACCGCAGCGCGTGCCATGCAACGCTCAACAAGGAATTATTAACTCCCGAATTGAAAAATTATGACCATAAGATTAACTTAGAAAGAGATAAATTCAATGAGCTATTATCCAGCCTCGATTCAAAATCTGATTAACAAAATTGCCAGACTTCCAGGCATCGGAGAGAAAACGGCCGAGCGTCTGGCGCTGCACATTTTACGGGCACCGCGCCAGGAGGCTGAAGAACTGGCCCAAAGCCTTTTGAGTATCAAAGACAAGGTTAAATTTTGTTCCAAATGTTTTTCCCTGAGCGATGGTGAGCTGTGTAATCTGTGCAGCGATCCGGCTCGGGACGCCTCTGCCTTGTGTGTGGTCGAGCAGCCGGCGGATATGGTAGCTATCGAAAAATCGGGCGCCTTTCGTGGAATGTATCATGTTCTGTCAGGTGCGCTGTCTCCCATGAACGGAATAGGCCCCGAGAATATTCGTATCCGGGAACTGATGACCAGGATCCAAAAAGATGAGATAAAAGAGGTTGTCTTGGCAACCGCCACCAATGTTGAGGGAGAGGCGACAGCGTCCTATATTGCCCAGCTTCTGGAAAAGCATCAACTAAAGGTATCCCGGATTGCATCCGGTGTGCCCATGGGGGGGGATCTCAAATATGTAGACCAGGTTACGTTAAAAAGAGCCATGGAGAGCCGGCATGCCCTCTGACCGCATTGACACCGATGCGCTTTTTGAGTGCCGTATGTGCGGCAATTGCTGCAAAGGGTATGGCGGTACCTATGTAACCCGGGAAGACATTGAAGCGATCTCCCGCTATATCGGCACCGATTCCCGAAAATTTGTGGCCCAATACTGCCAGTTATCCGGTAAAAGACCGGTATTGGCGCAACGCCCAGATGGTTACTGTATTTTCTGGGATAAACTCTGTACCATCCATCCCGTCAAACCCCCTATGTGCAGGCGATGGCCATTTCTGGGAAGTCTTCTGGTGGATTCAAAAAACTGGCAGATTATGGCTGATTCCTGTCCCGGCATTCACACGGATGTTCCTGTTCGCACGCTAGAAAAATGCGTGAAGAAAATCCTTTCTAAAGAGCGATGAGGTTTTCGATGAATGACGAGGAGAAAACCAGAGAACAACTCATCGGCGAGCTGGAAGTCATGCAGCAGCAGCTCGCGCAGTTGAAGACGCTTCAGCGGCAACACGAAAAGGCGTTGCACGAAAGCCAGCAGCAGCTTCAGCAAGCTCAGAAAATGGAGACCCTGGGCACTCTGGTGGCGGGGGTGGCCCATGAAATCAATAATCCAATCAACTTGATTATGTACAATATTCCGCTCCTGCAAAAAATATGGGCCGATTTTATGCCGGTATTGAAAGAACGCCAACAAATGGAACCGAACCAAAAATTTGGCGGTTTTGATTATGATTTCCTGGCCGACAACCTGGTCCAACTCGTAGCCGATATGGAAATGGCCGCCCATCGCGTTGCCAAAACGGTCTCAGATTTAAAAAATTTCTCCCGGCAATCCAATGTTGCTGAAAAGACGCAGCTGCAGGTAAACAGCGCCGTGAGAAACGCCATGCGATTGGCCCAAACCACTTTGCGGACATCAGCGGTTGATGTCAATCTTCAACTCGGCGAGGATTTGCCTGACATTGTCGGCAATCTTCAAAGCATCGAGCAGATTATTTTAAACATTATTGTCAACGCCGTTCAAGCCATCGATCACCTCCAGGGAAAGATTGATGTCAGCACCGGCTTCCGGAACCAGGACGGCAGGGTTTATATTCGCATCACGGATAACGGTCGGGGAATTTCAACCGCTATTTCTGATAAAATTTTTCTTCCCTTTATCACGGACAAACAATCCGAAGGCGGCACCGGCCTTGGCCTTTCTGTCAGCTATTCATTGGCCAAGGCCCATGAGGGTGAAATACTTTTTGATACCACCCCGGGTGAAGGAACTTCATTTACAGTCTATTTGCCCTCTGTTTTAAAAGGACAGGCCCCTAAAATTCTGGTTGTCGATGATGACAATGCCATCCGCCAGATGCTTATTGAAGCGCTTACCATGGATCATCTGTACCTGGTCGAAGAGGCATCCAACGGCATAGAAGCGTCGATAAAGCTGGGTACCTATCGTCCGGATCTTCTCATCCTGGATATTTTCATGCCCGAAATGGATGGCCTCGAGGTGTGTCGGACGATCAGCAAAGAACCCGAATTGTCGGATATGAAGGTTATCATTACCACCGGATATCCGGAGCACCCGAAGCTGGATGAAGTTGTGGCGCTGGGTTATACCAATATTTTCTCAAAACCCTTTGATCTGCTAAATTTTATTCAGGCCATTGATAAGATATTGAGGGATGGATGATTGGATTACTGATGTAAACCAGTTTGTTGTCGAAAATTCTCATCTTAGCCATTCGTTCTTCAATCGGCCCTCATCATTCCGCAAGGTTGCCCGTTTTAACGTAAATATCCCGCTTGGGATATGGAATCTCAACTCCCTGCTCATCAAAGCCGGATTTAACCCGGTCGATAATATATGAGATCGTGTTCATGCGCTGGCGGGCATCATTGATCCAAACCCTCAGCTGAAGATCGACCGCCGATTCTCCAAAATGTCTCACGACCACTTTTGGCGGCGGCTGTTTCGAGACCCATTCTGTTGAATCCGCTATTTTGAGGATGATGTCTTTGGCGAGTTGCATATCGGCGTCATAGGCGATGCCGATATTGATGCGGACCCGGATTTGTTCTGAGATCGTCGTATAATTTATAATATCGCGTAACATGATCTCATTGTTGGGGATAATGATTACGATATTGTCAGTGGTTTTAATTTTCGTGGCCCGCAGCCCGATGTCGATTACATCCCCCCAGGTAGAAGAGCCCGAAGGTGCAGTCCAAACTTCGATGCGATCTCCAACTTCAAACGGCCGATCAATGATGAGCAGTATCCCGGCGATCAGATTGGACAGGGTGTCTTTGGCCGCGAAACCGATGGCGATGCCGGCCACCCCGGCACCGGCGATAAACGGCATGACATTGACGCCTAAAGAGTCGAGGGCCATGATAATGGCTGTGGCAATTATGATAAAGCCGGCGAATCTGCCCAACAATTCAAAAATAATATCATCGATTTTGTTTTCAGTTCGGTGGGCAATTTTGTTTTGCAGGAATCCTATGGCAATTGAGAGGAAGTTTTTGACCGGAACTGCCAGTAAAATGATGAGCAGGGCATGGAAGATCTTTGCCAGGAGGGCGATTTGGGTCATTCGCAAAACGTAGGAACCCACCACCAGCAGCAGGGCTAGCAACAGGACCCTGCGAATAAGTTGAAATACCTGGGAGTTTGCCTGGACGAACTCAAATTTTTTTAACCGTCTTTCAACAAAGTGCAGTAACCACCTCAGAATAATCCAGATAATGAAAAACCCCGCAAATGCGATGGCGACCTTATAGACCACAAGAAGACGGGGCGAATCCGCCGGCAGCAGGGCAACAAGTTTTTCATAAAGAGCTGTAGATTGTTGCATGGCTTTTTAGTTTTTTAAATCCTGATCCTGATATCCGATACGAGTTGCGGGTTACGCGTTACGAGTTGCGGAGTGCGCCTTGTTGTAGCCCGCGCCACTACCCCGCAACCCGTACCCAGCAACCCGCAACCCGCAACCCGCAACCCGCACCCCGTAACCCGAATCTTTATTTTTCGTCTGAAAAAAAGCTGGCTTTGAAAAACTCACGGTTCATCCGGGCAATGTTGACAATGGAAATTTCCTTGGGGCATTCGGCCTCGCATTCCCTTTCGTTGGTGCAGTTGCCGAAACCAAGCTTATCCATTGTTTTCAGCATCTTAATAGCGCGTTTAGCGGCTTCCGGTCGCCCCTGGGGCAGCAAAGCCAGATGTGAAATTTTGGCTCCTGTAAACAGCATGGCGGCTGCATTGGGGCAGGCGGCCACGCAGGCCCCACAGCCGATGCAGGCTGCGGCGTCCATGGCTTTTTCGGCTGCGGCCTGGGGGACCAGGATGGCATTGGCATCCTGTGCGCCTCCGGTGTTGGCAGAAATGAATCCACCGGCCTGGATAATGATATCCAAGGCACTGCGGTCGACGACCAGATCCTTGATGATGGCAAAGGCTTTCGCCCGCCACGGCTCGATAACCACAGTATCACCATCTGAAAAATGACGCATATGCAGCTGGCACAGCGTTGTGCCTTTCTCCGGACCATGGGCCCGTCCGTTCACCACCGCTCCGCACATACCGCAAATGCCCTCCCGGCAGTCGTGATCAAATGCGATCGGATCGGTGCCCTCCAACGTCAATTTTTCATTGATGACATCGAGCATTTCAAGAAACGACATGTCGGTTGAAATATCGGTGGCCCGGTAGGTCTCAAGGCGGCCCTTGCTGTCAGGTCCGCTTTGACGCCATATTTTCAATGTTAAATTGATCGTTTTGGTCACTTGTAGCTCCTTTGAGATAGTTCGACATTTTCAAAAACCAGCGGCTCTTTATGCACATGCGGCTCCTTTTCCTTTCCGGCAAACTCCCAGGCCGCCACATAGCAGAAATTTTCATCATCACGCTTGGCTTCGTGTGCTTCGGTTTGATAGGCCTCGTTAAAATGGCCGCCACAGGATTCCTGGCGGGCGAGGGCATCCAGGACCATTAATTCGGCAAATTCCAGAAAATCGGCCACGCGGCCGGCTTTTTCCAGGCTCTGGTTAAAATCTTTTCCGGAGCCCGGAACGGTGACATTTTCCCAAAATTCTGCGCGCAATTGCTGGATGAGGTTGCGGGCCTTTTCCAGGTCTTCGTTGGTGCGTGACATGCCGCAATAGTCCCACAAAATCAGGCCCAGTTCCTTGTGGATATCATCCACGGTCCGCTTGCCATTGATGGCCAGCAGCTTGTCAAGGCGCGATTGGGCGTCATTTTCCGTTTCTTTGAATGCGGCATGGTCGGGGGTGACATCCGCAAATTGAGCGCCGGCCAGGTATCCGCCGACAGTATAGGGGATGATAAAATAGCCGTCCGCCAGACCCTGCATGAGGGCGCTGGCTCCCAGGCGGTTAGCCCCATGGTCTGAAAAATTGGCTTCTCCCATGACAAAAAGCCCGTCGATGGTGCTCATCAGGTTGTAATCCACCCACAACCCTCCCATGGTATAGTGAACCGCGGGATAGATTCTCATCGGTCGCTCGTAGGGGTCCTCACCGGTAATTTTTTCGTACATCTGGAAAAGGTTGCCGTATTTTTTTGCGATGACCGCCCTGGTATCCCGCTTGATGGCATCCGCAAAATCGAGATAGACGGCCAGCCCTGTCTCGCCCACGCCTTTGCCCATATCGCACTGCTCCTTGGCGTTGCGTGAGGCGACATCGCGCGGTACCAGGTTCCCGAAACTGGGATATTTTTCTTCCAGAAAATAATCTCTTTCCGATTCTGGTATCTGCCGCGAAGGCCTCTTGTCATCGGGATCTTTGGGTACCCACACCCGTCCGTCGTTTCTCAGGCTCTCACTCATCAACGTCAGTTTTGACTGATAGGCGCCATGAACCGGGACACAGGTGGGATGAATCTGGGTGAAGCACGGATTGGCGAAATAAGCCCCTTTTTTATAAGTTCTGAAAGCGGCGGTCACGTTGGAAGCCATGGCATTGGTGGAAAGGAAAAACACGTTTCCATAACCGCCGGTGCACAGGACGACGGCATGGGCAGCGTGGCGTTCAAGTTGCCCGTTAATCAGGTTGCGGACCACAATCCCCCTGGCCTGACCATTGACCACGACCAGATCCAGCATTTCGCGGCGCGGAAACATCTGAACGTTGCCGTCAGCGATCTGGCGCGATAAAGCACTGTAAGCTCCCAGCAGCAATTGCTGTCCTGTCTGTCCCCGGGCGTAAAAGGTCCGCGAGACCTGGGCCCCGCCGAACGACCGGTTGGCCAGCAGGCCGCCGTAATCCCTGGCAAAGGGAATCCCCTGGGCCACGCAGTGGTCGATAATAGGGTTGCTGATCTGTGCCAGTCGATAGACATTGGCCTCTCGGGATCTGAAATCACCACCTTTTATGGTGTCGTAAAACAAGCGCCAGATGCTGTCGCCGTCATTGGGATAGTTCTTAGCGGCATTGATACCACCCTGGGCGGCGATACTGTGTGCCCGTCGGGGACTGTCCTGGATGCAGAAGGTTTTAACCTTATAGCCCAATTGCGCAAGGGTTGCCGAGGCCGAACCGCCGGCCAGGCCGGTGCCGACGACGATGATGTCGTATTTTCGTTTATTGGCCGGATTGATAAGTTTCAGCTCAAAAAGATGTCGGTCCCATTTTCCCGCAATGGGTCCTCCGGGAATTTTTGCATCAAGCGGCATGATTTTTCCTTTCTATCCCGCAATCGATAGATAAATCGGGATAATACCAAAACCGAATCCAACGGCCAGGCTGAAAATTATACTCAAGGCCATGATAAACGGCATATACTTCAAATGGTTGGCGCCAATTGTCTGGAAGGCACTCCACAAACCATGGCTGACATGCACGGCTGCGACAATCATGGCCAGGATATAGATGACAACATATAAAGGGCTTCCAAAGGCTTGGGCTACGATTTGATAGATAGTCGTATGGGTTTTGTCCACAAAATGAAAATTTATCAGATGCAGGATAATAAACCCCAGCAGCAGGATTCCGGTATAGGGCATTGTGGCCGAACCAATGGTTCGTCCGCCGGCCCTTTTGTTGACGACATAGCGACTGGTTCGCGCTCTGAAATTTTGATAAAACAGGGTCAGGCCCGTGCATACGTGAACAACTGCAAAAACCAGAAGGCCCCATTCCATCAGAGTTAACACCGGTCCCAGGGCATGCAGATGCTCAGCATACGAGTTAAACGCATCTTTTCCGCCGTAAATCGTCAGATTGCCTGCCAGATGCCCGGCCAGAAAGCCGCAGAAGGCGAGACCGGTCAGGGCCATCAGCAATTTCTTACCGATGGAGGACCGGAGAGTTTGGATCATCCAATTCATCATTTTTCTCCCTATTTATCATTTGCCAACCCGCGAGGGACCCAAAAAGATTTTATAATTATTTATTTGGCTTGGGCATGTCAACAAGATTATTACCGGGATCGGGATAACATTAAATTAGATCCTAATGTAGTTAAATCAGAAATTTTTATAAGACTAATAAATCCAATTCTCAAGGTTTCAGGTGTTCCGCCGCAGGCGGATCGGGTGTCAGGAAAAAGAAATTCTGAAAAAGCGAATCCTCTGGCCGCTTTTCAGGCCAGCGGTGAAACACCTAAATCTTTGGGTCATTCGAATCTATATCGAGCCACCAATCATCGCGGCCTGTCTGCATAACGGCGCTGGCAATTTTTTGACCGGTTTCGGTTTGAAGCCTGCCGATCACATTTTCAATCCAGGTTTTGGGCGGTTCATAGCCGATATCGATCAACCCTTTTAACTCCAGGATGAGTGCCAACTGGTCAGCGTCCCGGGCAAGTTTGGCCTCGACGGTACCTCCGTCATTAAACTCTTTGATGAGCGCTGTCATTTTTTCTCCGAACAAAAGCCCGGCAGTTGCATCTTCAATGGCTTTGTTTTCGTCTGCGGTGATGTATTTTTTATGGACCGTATTGAGGTCTCCGATTCTGGCTTCCGCAAAATCGTGAATCAGGCACATATTGATGAGTTTCAGAGCGTCCACCTCAGGTAACAGCTGGGATATCACGTAGGCAATAAACGTTGTGGAAAAAGAATGTTCCGCTACCGATTCCTTACCGGCTCCAAGAAAATGATAGCCAGACCGGGGAATCTCCTTTAGTATCTTGGCTTCAAACAACAGATTGGCAATTTTTTTCATATCAGGTCCTTTTTATGCAGACGACAGATGACAGAGGCAATTCATTTCAGGTCGATCTGAGGTTCACCGCGAAACTCGTAACGGGAACAACTGTCAGTAACAAGGCACCGGAGACCGGAAACCAGTAACCAGCAACCAGAGATATTCATAGTTCCCAGCACTATTGATGGCAAGCAATATTTAATCGTGAACAGGAAAAATCCAAATATGTTGACACTTTGTCCAATTTCATATAATTAAAAAATAATTAAAACAGAAAGTTATTACACTTGTTTACTGTTAAATTGTTCTTATATTGCAGATTATCAAAAAATCCGAAACGTTATTGTTTTAATGTTTCGGACTTTTTGCAATTATTCACCCTCTCAGATGGGGCAAGGCCCTTGAAATAAAGAACGGAGTGCTCAATGACGGTCCCCAAAATCGATTTGATTCACATGATTAGCAATGCCGGCATCATCGTGCAACTGGTTTTGCTGATGTTGTTATTTTTTTCAGTTAGTTCCTGGGCAATTATTCTAATCAAATCGCGCTATATCAAACGGGCCGTTAAGCAATCGGCTGAATTTACTGAATTTTTCTGGAAAAGCCGTGATCTGTCCAATGCCTTTTCCAAAGCCAAACAGCTTCACGGCAGTCCGCTGGCCAGAATATTCCGCATCGGCTATGTGGAATTAAAGAAAACGAGTGCATCCGGCAGCCCATCACCCGGTTCATCATCCCCGGCCGCCGGTGAAAGCCTGCCGTTTAACACCCGATTTGTCGGCACAGACAATGTCAAACGTGCCCTGCGCCGCGCGATCAACACCGAGATGACCCGAATGACCCAAATGGTTCCCTTCCTGGCGACCACCGGCAACACGGCACCCTTTATTGGATTGTTCGGAACCGTCTGGGGGATTATGAATTCCTTCCACGGCATCGGGCTAAGAGGCTCGGCCAGCCTGGCGGTCGTGGCTCCCGGTATCTCTGAGGCGCTGGTGGCGACTGCGGCAGGACTGGCCGCCGCAATTCCGGCGGTTATCGCCTTCAATTACTTTATGAATAAAATCCGTATCGTTGAGACTGAGATGCAAAGCTTTTCGGCAGATTTTCTTAACATTATTGAGCGGGATATTATACGGACTGAAAGGAGGCGGGAATGACCTCCGGCGGCAATAGCAAAGAATTTATGTCCGAGATTAATGTGACGCCGTTTGTTGATGTCATGCTGGTTCTGCTGATCATATTCATGGTCACCGCTCCGATGATGATTCAAGGTGTGAACGTCGATTTGCCCGAGGCAACGGCCCAACCGCTGGATTCAGAAAAGGAACACCTTGTCATTACCATTGACAAAGACCATCAGGTTCACATCAACGATTATCAGGTCTCCGTGGAATCTTTGAGCGAAAAGTTGATGAAAATTCTCCAGGGCCGCAGCGATCGTGAGGTCTACCTCAAAGCCGATAAGAACATTCCCTATGGAATCGTGGTGCAGGTGATGGCGGAAATCAAAGATGCCGGAGTTGAACAGTTAGGCATGATCACCGAACCGGCGGTCCTGGAAAAGATGCGCGACGCAAAAAAAACAAAAGGCCAATGAAAAGCACAACATATGCTCATGCGTATCCTCTGGAAATGGGCGTCGGATCCCGGACCATGGTTCTGTATTTTGGGATCTCACTGGTGATCCACCTGATTTTCTTTGGTTCGGTAGTTTTCTGGCCGGCATCTGCTCCGAAACCAAGATTTTCGCCGGGGTCAATTAATGTTAATCTGGTTTCGTTACCCGGACCGCCATCCGCTGCACCGGGGCCGGCGGCAGTGTCCAAACCACCTGTCAAACCTGTGGCGGCACCCAAAAAAGAAGTTAAAACAGCGCCTATTGAAGAAGTGGTCGCCATACCACCACCCAAGACGCTGCCGGAGATAAAAAAACCCGAAAAGACGGTTTCGCTGACACCAAAATCCGAAAAAATAAAACCCAAAAAATCCCTCAAGAAAAAAACCCAGGATCATCAGAAAATGATTGATCAGGCGTTGATCCAAGTCAAAAAGAAGGTTGAAAAATCGGAAACGGATTCCGTCAGTCAAGCCCTGGATCGTTTAAAAAAGAAGGTTGAACAAACCGAATCCAGCGGGCTTCAAACCGGTTCGACCGGCCAGGCTGCCAGCGCGGCCGGAGGCGGCGGTGTACCCGGAGCCACCGGATCCGGCGGCCAACGCGCCGTGGAACTCATTGACATTTACAAAATAGAGGTCGCCTATCAGGTAGAAAGAAATTGGGCTTTTTCTCAGCAGCTGGCCGGTGAAGGCCAGAAATTGCAGGTTAGCCTGGTATTCAGGGTTATGCCGGACGGTGAAATTACCGACATCCGGTTTACGGAACGCTCCGGCAATTCCTATCTAGATGAATCGGCGTACCGGGCCATTGTTAAGGCCAATCCGGTTTCACCGCATCCTGCCGGCCTCCAGATACCCTATGTGACGATGGGGGTAAGATTCACACCCGAAGGTATTAGAAAATAGGATAACCGGCACGGAAATCCGGGCCACTATCAACCATATAATTAACAGTAAGGATATCAGAATGATCGTTCGTTGGCTTCGATGCACTCTATTCATCATTGTGGCAAATTTATTGGTCGGACCGGTGTTTTGTTTTGCGCAAAGCGACAAAGACCAATATGAATATATTGATATCAGTAACCCATTTCTAAGAAAAATTCCGCTGGCGGTTCCGTTGTTCAAAAATGAAAACGGGACAGCGGAAGAAAAGCGCCTGTCAGATTCATCAGCTGATTTACTTGCCTCCAGCCTGGAATTTACGGGCTATTTTAAACTGCTCGATCGCGGCGCATTTCTTTTTGACCCCCAAAAAGATGGCGTATTGACGCCCCAGATGAATTTTGCAAACTGGACCGTTATCGGCGCTGAACTACTGATCACCGGCCTTTTCAAAGAAGTCGATGGTAACATTACGATGGAACTGCGCCTTTTTGACACCTTCAAGGCGCACCGCATTATCGGTAAAAAATATGCCGGCAAGGAAGCTGATCAGCGTCAAATGATTCATCGATTCTGCAGCGAGGTCATCAAGTACCTCACCGGTCACCGGGGCGTGTTCGGCAGTAAAATTGCATTTGTTTCCACCGGTTCTGGAAATAAAGAGATTTACAGCTGCGCCTTTGATGGTTATAATCCGCAACAGGTGACCCGGAATCGCTCGATTAATTTATCCCCGGCCTGGTCCACCGATGGACGATATCTGGCCTATACATCCTATAAAAATAAAAAGCCGGATATATTTATTAAAGATCTGGCCGAAATGCAGGAAACGTCCATCAACCAAAAAGGCCTCAACATAACTCCAGCATGGGTGCCCGGCAAATTTGAATTGGCTGCAACACTCTCCTTTTCGGGTGACCAGGAAATTTATCTATTGACTGGATCGGGGAAAGTTATTAAAAGGTTAACAAGCACGCCGGGCAGCGATTTATCTCCTACCTGGTCGCCGGACGGCAAGAAGTTCGCTTTTGTATCCAACCGGGCAGGTTCTCCCCAGATTTATGTTCAGGATCTGGCCTCCGGAAAAGTCAGGCGATTAACTTATGAGGGCAATTACAATACCCAGCCTAACTGGTCCCCGCAAAGCGATAAAATTGCCTACGCTTCGGTGGTGGACGGACGTCGCAATATTGTGGTGACGGGTCTTGACGGCCAGGAATCGCTCCAATTGACCCACGAATCCGGAGATAACGAAGCGCCCTCGTGGTCACCTGACGGAAGTATGATTGTTTTTAGTTCCAACCGAGAGGGGCCTTTTCGTATATATGTGATGACTGCGTTTGGAACAGATCAGCGCCGTTTGCTTGTGATGACCGGTGAGCAGACAAACCCAAAATGGTCAACGAATGATTTCAATAACTGATGTTTTTCCAAATGTGAAAGGAGGAAAAAATGCAAAAGAAGAAATGGATTTTTTTAGCCCTGTTGTTGGTGGTTCCTGGATTGATGTTTTCCGTTTCCTGTCAGAAGAAGCTGGTTGACGCATCACCGGCGCCGATGGCGAAGGAGGAGCCGAAACCAGAGCCGGCTCCGGCCCCAGCCCCGACGGCTTACAAAGCACCTGGTGTTATTATGCAGGAGGATATTTATTTTGAATTTGATAAATCCTCTTTGACTCCCACGGCCCAGGACAACCTGCTGCGAAAAGCCGAATGGCTGCGCGAAAATTCCGATGTAACGGTGACCATTGAAGGCCATTGTGATGACAGGGGTACCAACGAGTACAACCTGGCATTGGGTGACAGACGCGCGGAGAGCGCCAAAGCATTTCTGGTTGATCTCGGAATTGCCGCTGCGCGCATCACAACCATCAGCTACGGGGAAGAGCGCCCGGTTTGCACCCAGCAAACTGAAGAATGCTGGGCTAAAAACAGGCGCGATAACTTTGTTGTAAATTAATCAAAATTTTCTAATTATCAGAAAATACCGCTTTTCAACCTGCGGGTGATTTGAAAGGGTATCAACCCTGCGTTCTTTGACAAGGCAGCAAGTACAGGCTCTACCGGTACTTGCTGCCTTTCAGCCAAACCCGCCTTTAATGGCGGGTTTTTTGGTGAATTTTGTTAACCCCGTTGTATAGAGTATAACCTCCCATTGAGGTGGTACCACTATGAACAAATCAGTGATGAAATCGGCTGTCCTGGGCAATCTGGTGTGTTTAATGCTATTATCGGGCTGTGTGACCAAGGGTGAAGTTACCTCCATTGACACACGCCTGAATGAGCTGGAAATTCGCAACGCTGAAGCTCATAAACGAAGTCAAGCGCTGAAGTCCGATTTGACGGTCCGCGAGGAAGAGGAGCAGGCGCTGCGGCAACAGTCGGCCGGGCTGCGGGCCGAGATAGAGGCGTTGAATGAAGAGACCCGGGCCTTAAACGGTAGAATTGAAGAACTGGAACATCTTTTAAGCCGCCAGGAGCAAATGAAGGCCGAGGGAATAAAAGCCGAAGCGGATCGGGTTGAAAAACTGGCCCAGTCCACCAAAACCAATGACGAGCGCATCTATCGAATTGAGCAGTATTTAAATTTTGAACCGTCCGAACAAAAAGCAGAGGCAAAAAAACCGGACGAGAAAACCGTTGCGAAAATTATACCTGCCGACCAGGCCCAAACCGGACTCAGCGAGGATGAGATTTATAGTATGGCGAAGCAGGCCTTTGATCAGGGCGACTCCGACGGCGCCCGTAAGAAATTTCAAGAGCTCCTTGAGAAGTTTCCCAAATCTGAACGCGCCGACAATGCTCAGTTTTGGATCGGTGAAATTTATTATCGTGAAAAGTGGTATGAAAAAGCCATACTCGAGTATCAGAAGGTGATCGAAAACTATCCCAAGGGCAATAAAGTGCCGGCATCTCTTTTAAAACAAGGACTGGCCTTTTTGAATTTAGGGGATAAAAACAATTCCCGCCTTATTTTAGAAGAGCTCATCAAAAAGCATCCCGGGTCGAACGAAGCTAAAATTGCCAAAGATAAGCTGAAGAGTATAAAATAAAGCAGGATGATAAAAATCATCGGTATAGATCCCGGCCTTTCGGCAACCGGCATCGGAATCGTTAGAGGAACTGGGTCGACGATAAAAGGCTATTCCTTTGGCAGTATTAATACCTCCAAAAACAACTCTTTGCCGAACCGCCTTGATCATATCTTTTCAAAACTGCTTCAAATTTTAAAAAATGAAAACCCCGATTTAATGGTAGTGGAGGATGTCTTTTCTCTGGAAAAATATCCGAAATCCGGAATAACTCTGGGGCAGGTGAGCGGGGTGGTAATGCTTGCCGGACATCGGATCGGTGTGTCGTCGGTGGAGGTTCCGGTGCGGGAGGCGAAACAGGTCCTGACGGGCAACGGAAATGCCCGCAAACAGCAGCTGGAAGAAGCCGTGCGACATCGATTGAAGCACAAGGCACCGATCAGACCCTTTCACGCATCAGACGCGCTGGGGTTGGCTTTGATCGGTCTTTACCGCTACCCGAGGGTTATAGATCCTAGCTTTCAGCACACCGGATAACGATCAAAACCATCTCAACGAATAACGCTATTACAGTTATGATTGGCTATATTGAAGGCAAGATTTTAAATAAGGAAGAGGACCGGATACTGGTTCTGGCGAATCAGATTGGATATGAAGTGCTGCTTCCTGCCATAGTGATGGAGTCATTGCAGAATAAAGAAATTGGAGAGGAAATTTCCCTTTACATCTTTTATCAGCAGACTGAACGTCAGCCCAAACCTGTTTTGATCGGTTTCAATCTTGAGGTGGAAAAGGAATTTTTTCAATATTTTATTTCAGTAGAAGATATCGGTCCCCTGAAGGCTGCCAAAGCTCTAACCGTGCCCGTTAGAGAGATTGCCACTGCCATTGAAGCCGGCGAGATCAATCAGCTTACCAAGCTGAAAGGCATCGGCCGCCGGACAGCCCAGAAGATTATCGCCACCCTGGCGGGCAAAATGGGCAAATTTGCCTTGATCCGCACCGACGATCGCAAAACCGAACTACCTGTTGAGGACTTCTCAAAACAGGTACTTGATGTTATGATAAAGCAGCTCGGGCATCGGATGGGGGATGCCAGGCAGATGATAGACCGCGCGCTGAAGCGCAACAGCGCCATAAAGACCGCCGAAGAGCTTTTTGAAGAAGTTTACCGGGGGGAGAAAATGGGGGAATAGTTGCCCGAGGTGTCAGGTTTCAGTGTCTGCAGCTCATTTCTGACACCTGAAACCTGACACCTTTAGATTAAACCTGAAAGATTGTGATAAACAGAAATTCTGCTGAGCCCACAAAAAATAAATACGGCTATTAACTGATATGTCCGACGACACCCTATCATACGCTTCAGATGAGCAGGGCCTGGTATCCGGCGCACCCATGCTGGAGGACAGAGATCCCGAGATACTATCCCTGCGTCCGGCAAACCTCTCCGATTATGTCGGCCAGACCGAAGTGGTGGAAACCCTTAAGATTGCTATAGAAGCCTCCATGCAGCGCCAGGAACCGATTGATCATGTTCTTCTGCATGGACCCCCGGGTTTGGGAAAAACAACCCTGGCCCATATCATCGCCAACGAGATGGGAGGCAATCTTACCGTGACTTCCGGCCCGGCACTTGACAAGGGCGGCGATTTGATAGGGCTTCTGACCAACCTTGATAGCGGCGATATCCTGTTTATTGATGAAATCCATCGGATACCCAAAGCCGTAGAGGAATTCCTATATCCTGCCATGGAGGACTTCGCCATTGATTTTGTGTTTGATAAAGGAGTTCATGCCCGCAGTCACCGTTTTCAATTAAAGCGCTTTGCGCTGGTGGGCGCAACCACACGAGTCGGTCTGCTATCGGCGCCTTTGCGGGACCGGTTTGGAATCTTTAGAAGCCTGGATTTTTACGGTGAAGCTGATCTGGTAAAAATCACTCAGCGTTCGGCGGCCCTGCTAGGAGTTGCCCTGGGGGATGACGGCGCCGTCACCCTTGCCCGGAGGTCCCGGGGAACCCCCAGAATAGTCAATCGGCTTCTCAAAAGGGTCAGAGATTACAGTCAGGTAAGAGCAGATGGGACCATTACGAAATCTACGGTTTCTGCCGCCCTGGAACTCGAGGGTGTCGATGAAAAAGGCCTGACCGAGTTGGATCGACGATATTTAAAGACCATAATTAAATTTTACCATGGCGGTCCGGTGGGAATCGAAGCCATTGCGGCCACCCTTCAGGAAGAGTCAGATACCCTGGTGGATGTCATCGAGCCTTACCTGTTGAAAATAGGGTTCATTACAAGAACATCTTCCGGCAGAAAAGCATCCGAAGATGCGTTCAGGCATCTGGGGTTTAAGGTTCAGACTCAGCAGACCAAGATGTTTTAGGAATCATGGGTTCAAAGGTTCAGAGGTTCAGGATACAAAGGTTTAGAGGTTAAAGACCTTGATTTATGGCTTTGCAGGAAAATAAACATTTATCGACCCCTTTGCAGTTTATTCGGCAGTGTAACCCTGAACCCTGAACCTCTGAACCTATGTTACCTGAATGCTGAACCCTGAACCCTGAACCTCTGAACCTTATTTTTTGCTATGTCAATTATAACCTTATTAACGGATTTCGGTACAGATGATGAGTATGTGGGGTTGATGAAAGGGGTTATATTGTCCATCAATCCTTCGGCCACCATCGTTGATATAACCCACCGGATCGACCGCCAGGATATTGTTCAGGCAGCCTTTACGATTCATTCTGGATATCATTATTTCCCGCAAGGAACGGTGCACCTGATTGTCGTTGACCCCGGCGTGGGTACCGAAAGAGGCCTGCTGGTCCTCCAACTTGAAAAACATTTTTTCATTGCCCCGGATAATGGCGTGCTCTCGCTTTTGTTCGGTGAAAAAAATGTCTCTGCGCTTAACCTTATAACGAATCCGAAGTATTTCAGAGCCTCCGCAAGTCGGACATTTCACGGTCGGGACATCCTATCGCCGGTTGGTGCTCATATCTCCAACGGTCTGGAGGTAAAGGAGCTGGGGCCTGAAATAGACCTGCAGAAGGTAGTTTGGATTGACAGTCTCTGTGCCCGATGTACAGAAAATGGTGAACTCCGGGGCGAAGTTGTAGCGATTGATCATTTCGGGAATTTGATAACCAATATTAAATCCAAACAGTTGACCGAATGTTTACATGCCGGCCCGCGGCAAAAGATTCGGATAAAAATCCAGTCCAATGTCATCAAAGGTTTATCTGAAACCTATGCAAGCGTGCGATCAAACACCCCCTTGGCCCTAATCGGGAGCCGCGGGTATCTTGAGATTGCTGTCAATAAAGGCAATGCCGCACAACATCTGAATGCTGAAAAGGGAGAGAAGGTGTGGGTGGTTTTATAATAATTTGTAAAATTTCAATATACAGGATATCTTAGTATACAGTGATGGAATATTTAAAGAAAAGCTCAAATCAAGCCGGCCGCCCCCTTAAACCGGGAAAACGTTCAAAACAGGATCGACGCTGGACCCTGCTGTTCATCGGGAACCATGGTAGGACCATAACTCTCAAACGCTTTAAAGGTATCGTAATATTATCTTTTGTTGTGCTGGTCATTGCCATCGGAACTTCTGCGGGCCTTTTTATCTGGAACCAAAAAATCATCATGGACAATCACGATCTTAAAGCTGACTTAAAAAAATTAGATGACCGCATAGACACCCTGCGGCACGATAAAGATATCCTGATGACCCGGCTGGTGCTGGCTGAATCCAGAGTCCAGGAAAGTCTTGGTGACAAAACGGAAAAACCAGCCGAAAACAAATCAGCCGATCAGGAACACACCAGTTCCGACGATGAGGCTAAAATCAGCCAGGCGGTTGCAAAAAAAATGGAGCGGCCGACAACAAAGCCGGCCGAACCGCAACCAAGCCGAGCGCCAAGCGATTCTAGATTAAGTGTGGCCGTTGAGGATTTTCAAATATCCAATCGGTCCGACGACCACAGTTTAGAAATCCGGTTCAAAATCCAAAACACCAGTCCAAATTCTCAGAAAGTATCCGGTCACGCAGTTGTGATCTTAAAAGGGGAGCAGACCGGCTGGCTGCCCATCCCCTGGATGCCACTGGTGGACGGACGCCCGACAGGCAAACAACGAGGCCATTCTTTTGGCATAAACTATTTTAAAGCCCTGCGACTTTCGGCGCAATCCCCCGAATTTCCGGAAAAATTTCAAACCGCATCAATTTATGTATTTACACGCGAAGGGGAATTGCTGCTGGAAAAGGACTACCCGATCAAACTGCCGCCAAACAGGTCAAAAGATACCGAACCAGCACCCGCCTTGCATGCTGTACCAATAGAATCCGCCCCGCCGCCTGTGACGTCGCCCCCTGTGCCGAAGACTTCAGTACCTCCGTCCCAGGATCCCTTTGGGGAAACGTTGAAGGACACGCCTGCCGAATAAATCATATTTCTGGAATGCGACGGTAGATTTTTTTAATGGGCTGTGATAGCATTTTTCTCTTGACACATGCCGCATAATTGTTTAAACATTCCGGATTTATTAAACGTAGGAGTGCACAAAAAGTGAAAAAATATACATACAGTGCCAGGAAATCAGATAACCAGGGCAAATGGGGCGTTGTTGACGCCAACGGAGCCGTTCTGGGTCGTTTGGCCACCACAGTTGCTTCTCGTCTTCAGGGCAAACACAATCCCCTGTATACCCCCCATGTCGATACCGGTGATTGGATCGTCGTGATTAATGCAGATAAAATAGTGCTTACCGGAAGGAAGTTAGACCAAAAACAGTATTACCGCCACAGCGGATATACGGGCGGTTTAAAATCGATCACAGCCGGGGATCTTAAAGAAAAAAAGCCTGAAGATCTTATTCGTTTTGCAGTCAAAGGCATGCTGCCCAAAAATAGGTTGGGCAAAAAGCAGCTCAGGAAATTAAAGGTATATGCCGGTGATCAGCATCCGCATCAAGCCCAGAATCCCGAGGCTATAACTTTATAAACCAAAACAGAAGTTTGAGGAATTAAATGAACCAGGAAAATCTTTACTACGCCACCGGCAGACGCAAGACAGCCATATCCAGAACATGGATGAAGCCGGGCACCGGAGAAATCATCATCAATAATCGTCCGGTAGAGGAATATTTCCCGATTGAAGCCACCCGAGAAGTGATGATTCAGCCTTTCAAAATTACCAACACGCTTGGTTCTTACGATGTTAAAGCGACGGTGGTCGGTGGCGGTATTGCCGGTCAGGCCGGAGCCGTGCGACACGGAATTACACGGGCGCTGGTGAGTCTCAATCCCGATTTTCGGCTGCCGTTGAAAAAGGCCGGGTTTATCAAACGTGATCCCAGGGTCAAAGAACGTAAAAAATACGGGCAAAAAGGTGCCCGGGCCCGGTTTCAGTTTTCGAAACGTTAAGATTCTTTTCTTCGATGTCACCAAGGGAATAGGCCGTTGCCTATTCCCTTTTTTAGTGCGCCAGGCATGGCGTGAATCTGAGGGTGCAAGTCCCTTACAGGCCGTAGTGGTCGGAACTGTTAGCTGAAGGCAAGGGCGTTGTCGTGAGGCAGGGTCTGAAGGAAGCCGGAGGCAAAACCC